>OLQV01000092.1_pt1 | contig 93479 bp, 116 predicted proteins | sample 1672371 | NCBI WGS metagenome assembly OLQV01 (sample SAMEA3136676, study PRJEB25190) | human gut metagenome
CCCCTGTTTTCGCCGTGAGAGGGCGACGTCTTAGCCTCTTGACCAACGAACCGTACTCGCTTATAATACACGATGTCTGGAGAAAATGCAAGTATTTTTTTGAAAAAAATTTAAAAAATTTCAAAAAGTAGCGAAATTCGCATTTTACTTGCATTTTTTGCCAGTTATGGTATGATGAAACAAACAAATGTTCTAAGAAAAAACAGAAATACGTTCTAAAAAGAAAGAAAAAAGATTAGAATAGAGAAGGAGAAGACAAATGAAACAGTACAAAGGAGCCATTTTTGATCTGGACGGAACACTGCTCGACTCGATGCGGGTTTGGGATGACATCGATGTTGCATTTTTAAAGAAGAGAGGACTTGAGGTTCCGCCGGATTATCAGGAGGCGATTACACCGCTCGGCTTTCTGGAGGCTGCCCGCTACACGATCAGACGGTTCGGCTTTCCGGAAACGCCGGAAGAGCTGATTCAGGAGTGGCATCAGATGGCGGTCGACGCCTATACGTATGAAGTGGAGTTAAAAGACGGGGCAGCAGAATATCTCCGCTATTTAAAAGAAAAAGGAATCCGCATGGCGGTTGCTACCTCATCGAGCCCGGAGCTGTATGAGCCGGCCTTAAAGAGAAATGGGATTTATGAGTATTTTAAAGCATTTGTCACCGTCTCGGAAGTAAAGCGCGGCAAGGGCTTTCCGGATATCTACGAGAAAGCGGCTGAAAAGCTGTCTCTTCCGCCGGAAACGTGTGTGGTATATGAAGATATCCTAACGGGAATCCGCGGCGCCAAAATGGGCGGATTTGCGGCTGTGGGCGTGTATGACAGAAGCGGGGAAGGAAACCGCGCAAAGATGGAGCAGGAAGCAGACCGCTACGTGACTTCTTTTAAGGAGCTGATGAACGGAGGAGATTCTTTCTTCTAAAGAAAATCTTGCTATTCCGGGAAGAAAAATGATATAATAAAATACTGTGCCCCCAAAATGGGACAGACAGAAGTATTTTTAAGAGAAAAAGACAGTAACACATAAGTGAGGATAGAACAGTTATGCCAAAAAAAGAAACGTATGATGCCAGCAGTATTTCCGTGCTGGAAGGTCTCGAAGCAGTGCGTAAGCGCCCTGGTATGTATATCGGAAGTACCTCGCGGAAAGGCCTGAATCATCTGATTTATGAAATTGTAGACAATGCGGTGGACGAGCATCTTGCGGGCTACTGCGACACCATTCACGTAACACTTGAAGCAGACGGCTCGGCGACCGTGACTGACAACGGCCGCGGAATCCCGGTCGGCATGCATGAAAAAGGCGTTCCGGCGGAGCGTCTCGTTTTTACAACCCTGCACGCCGGCGGTAAATTCGACAACAATGCGTACAAGACAAGCGGCGGTCTGCACGGTGTCGGTTCTTCGGTTGTCAATGCGCTTTCCACCTATCTTGACGTACAGGTCAGCCTAGGCGGCTGGGTTTACCACGACCGCTACGAACGAGGTGTTGCCGTACAGGAACTCGATGAGGATGGGCTGCTGCCGAAGATCGGAAAAACGAAGAACAGCGGAACCCGCATCAACTTCCTGCCGGATCCGGAAATCTTTGAGAAAACACGTTTTTCCGCAACAGAGGTCAAAAGCCGTCTCCATGAGACTGCATATCTGAACCCGGCGCTTACCATTTATTTTTCCGATCTGCGCGATGGAAAAGAGGAGCACCTGACGTATCACGAGCCGGACGGTATTGTTGGTTTTGTGCGCGATCTGAATAAGAATAAAGAGGCAATCCACGATCCGATTTATTTCAAAGGGGAATCTGAGGGCATTACCGTGGAATGTGCGTTCCAGTATATCAACGAATTCCAGGAAAACGTGCTCGGCTTCTGTAATAATATCTACAACGCTGAGGGCGGTACCCATATTTCCGGTTTCAAATCGACCTTTACGACGATTATGAACAGCTATGCCAGAGAGATCGGTGTCTTAAAAGAAAAAGACAATAACTTTACGGGATCGGATATCCGAAACGGTATGACCGCTGTTATTTCGATCAAGCACCCGGATCCGCGGTTCGAGGGCCAGACAAAAACGAAGCTGGACAACCCGGATGCGGCAAAGGCCGCCGGAAAAGTAACGGGCGAGGAGATTCCGCTGTATTTCGACCGCAATCTCGAAGTGCTGAAAAATGTTCTTGCCTGCGCTGAGCGATCTGCCAAAATCCGCAGAAGCGAAGAAAAAGCCAAGACGAATATGCTGACCAAGCAGAAATATTCGTTTGATACGAACGGCAAACTGGCAAACTGCGAGAAAAAGGATCCGTCGCTGTGCGAGATCTTTATCGTCGAGGGAGATTCTGCGGGCGGTTCCGCAAAGACGGCGCGTAACCGTAATTTCCAGGCGATTCTGCCGATCCGCGGTAAGATTCTGAACGTAGAGAAGGCTTCTATTGATAAAGTTCTGGCAAATGCCGAGATCAAATCCATGATCAATGCATTCGGCTGCGGCTTTTCCGAGGGTTACGGCAACGACTTCGATATCACAAAGCTCCGTTACGATAAAATTATCATCATGGCAGATGCCGATGTCGACGGTGCGCATATTTCAACGCTGCTGCTGACATTGTTCTACCGTTTCATGCCGGAGCTGATCTACGAGGGACATGTCTATATCGCGATGCCGCCTCTTTACAAGGCAATGCCGTCCCGCGGAAAAGAAGAGTATCTGTACGACGACAAAGCACTGGAAAAATACAGAAAGACACACAAAGAAAAATTTACGCTGCAGCGCTACAAAGGTCTTGGCGAGATGGACCCGGAGCAGCTCTGGGAGACGACACTGAATCCGGAGACGAGACTTTTGAAGCGTGTGGAGATCGAGGATGCCCGTATGGCCTCCGATGTGACGGAAGTGCTGATGGGAACCGAGGTTCCGCCGCGGAAAGCATTTATTTATGAGCATGCAACCGATGCAGAGCTGGATATTTAACAGGAAGGACAAAGGAAGATGAGAGAAAAATCAGAAGATCAGATTATACGGACCGAATATTCTGAGGTCATGCAGAAATCTTATATTGATTATGCGATGAGCGTCATCATTTCCCGAGCGCTTCCGGACGTGCGGGACGGTTTAAAGCCGGTACAGCGCCGTACTCTGTATGACATGTATGAGCTCGGCATCCAGTACGACAAGCCGTTCCGAAAGTGCGCGCGTATCGTTGGCGATACGATGGGTAAATACCATCCGCACGGCGACAGTTCCATTTACGATGCTCTTGTCGTAATGGCACAGGATTTCAAAAAAGGGCAGCCGCTTGTGGACGGTCACGGAAACTTCGGATCGATTGAGGGTGACGGTGCCGCTGCAATGCGATACACCGAGGCGAGACTGCAGAAAATTACACAGGAGGTCTATTTAAAGGATCTCGACAAAGACGTTGTCGATTTCGTACCGAACTTCGACGAGACGGAAAAAGAGCCGTCTGTTCTGCCGGTGCGCGTGCCGAACCTTCTGTTGAATGGCGCAGACGGTATCGCTGTCGGTATGGCAACAAGCATTCCGCCGCACAACCTGTGTGAGATTGTGGATGCGGTCAAGGCCTACATGAAAAACAATGACATCACCGTCAAAGGTCTGATGAAATACATCAAAGGACCGGATTTCCCGACCGGCGGTATTGTCGTCAATCAGGATGACCTGCTGTCGATCTACGAAAAAGGTGTCGGAAAGATTAAAATCCGCGGAAAGGTGGAAGTGGAGAAAGGCAGAAACGGAAAGCAGTATCTTGTGATCACCGAAATTCCGTACCCGATGATCGGTGCGAACATCGGAAAGTTCCTGAACGATGTGGCGGGGCTTGTGGAGAGCAAGAAAGCGCCGGAAATTGTCGACATTTCCAACCAGTCCTCGAAAGAAGGAACACGCATCGTGCTCGAACTGAAAAAAGGCGCGGATGTGGAGCGGATCACGAATCTGCTGTACAAGAAAACACGTCTGGAAGATACGTTCGGTGTCAACATGCTCGCCGTGGCAGATGGAAGACCGGAGACGTTAAGCCTTAAACAGGTGATCGAGTATCACGTTGATTTCCAGTTTGAAGTGGCAACCCGCAAATACCAGAACCTTCTCCGCAAAGAGATGGAGCGCCGCGAGGTGCAGGAAGGTCTGATCAAGGCATGCGATGTGATCGATCTGATCATTGAGATCCTGCGCGGAAGCAAGACACAGAAGCAGGTCAAAGAGTGTCTGATTATGGGTGTGACCGATGGTATCCGCTTCAAATCAAAGTCAAGTGAGCGTATGGCAGCACAGCTCTGCTTTACGGAACGCCAGGCAACGGCGATTCTGGAGATGCGTCTGCAGAAACTGATCGGACTGGAAGTGGAAGCACTCTTAAAAGATCATGAGGCGACTGTGGCGAAGATTACGAAGTACGAAGATATCTTAAATCATTACGACTCGATGTCGGAAGTTATTATGGAAGATCTGACGCAGATTAAAAAAGAGTACGGCCACAAGCGGAGAACGGCGATTGAGAATGCTGAGGCGATTGTTCTTGAGGAGCCGAAGGTCGAGGAGATGGATGTTGTCTTCCTGATGGACCGCTTCGGTTATGCGAAGACGATCGATACGTCTGCTTACGAGCGGAACAAAGAGGCTGTGCACAACGAGAACAAATATGTGTTCCAGTGCAAAAACACCGATAAGATCTGCGTTTTTACGGATCTTGGCATGATGCACAGCATCAAAGTAATGGACATCCCGTATGGAAGATTCCGTGACAAGGGAACGCCGATCGACAACCTTGGAAATTACAGCAGCCAGAAGGAGCAGATGATTTACGTCGATGCACTGGAAAATATCAAGAACAATAAGCTGCTGTTCGTCAGCGCGGCCGGTATGGTAAAACTTGTCGATGGATCCGAGTTTGATGTCGTAAAACGAACGATCGCGGCGACGAAGCTTTCATCCGAGGAGGACCGTCTGATTCTTGCCGAGGTCTGCCAGGAGCAGGAGTATGTGGTTCTGCAGACGAAAAACGGTGTCTTCCTGCGCTTCCTTACGAGTGAAGTGCCGGAGAAGAAAAAAGCAGCCGTTGGTGTGCGTGGTATCCGTATGGCAGAGGACGACGCGGTAGAGCATGCGTATCTGCTGGCAAGCCGGATGGATTACACGATCACGTATCACGACAAAGAGATTTCTCTGACAGCGAAGATTAAGCTGGCAAAACGAGACACCAAGGGAACAAAGATCCGGGTATAACGCAGAGTTTTGTTTATAACCATGAGAAGCACGCTCCGCGGGTTTTTCGAGAGATCACTTGGCAATAAAAGGACACCTGCCCGATACCAGAACGGTACGGGCAGGTGTCCTTTTTGCATAATTTTTTAGTTATTTGAAAAACTGTGGGAAGTCTTTCTTGGGGTTCTTCTTTCAATGGCAACGTACGGACGATGATGACCGACATATTTATAAGCCGGACGGATGATCTTTCCTTCGTTGACAAGCTCTTCGATCCGGTGTGCGGACCAGCCGGAGATACGGGAGATAGCAAAGATCGGGGTGTAGAGCTCTTTTGGAAGGCCAAGCATTGTGTAGACGAAACCGCTGTAGAAATCAACATTTGCACAGACTGGTTTGAGCAGACGGCGCTTTTTGGCGATACACTCGCCGGCAATGCGTTCTACAGACTCATAGCGAGCAAATTCTTTCTCGCGGTGCTTCTCAGCGGAAAGCTTCTTTGCATATTCTTTCAGAATCACACAACGTGGATCGGACAGGGTATAAACAGCATGGCCCATACCATAGATAAGACCAGTTCCATCGAATGCTTCACGATCAAGTATTTTGGTCAGGTAGGTGCGCAGTTCGTTTTCGTCTTCCCAGTTTGTAACATTCTCTTCAATATTTTCAAACATCTCCATAACCTTCAAGTTGGCACCGCCGTGGCGCGGTCCTTTTAAGGAACTTAAAGAAGCCGCAACAGCAGAGTAGGTATCGGTTCCGGAGGAGGAGACAACGTGTGTCGTAAATGTTGAGTTATTTCCGCCGCCGTGGTCTGCGTGAAGAATTAACGCAACATCGAGAACCTTTGCCTCCAGAGCAGTGTAATCTCCATCCGGGTGAAGCATCTGCAGAATGTTTTCAGCGATCGACAGCTCCGGTTTCGGATTTCGGATGATCAGGTTCTGGTTTTCGTGGTAGTGGCGGTATGCATGGTAGCCGTAAACGGCGATCAGCGGCATTTTGGCGATCAGACTCAAAGCCTGGCGGAGGACGTTCGGAATGGAAATGTCATCCGGCTTTTCATCGTAGGAATACAGGGTCAGCACACAGCGCTGCAGAGTATTCATCATGTTTTTACTGGTTGCCTTCATGACAACGTCGCGGACAAAAGTGTCCGGCAGTTCGCGGTAGATACTTAAAATTTCGTTGAAATCATTTAACTGCGGTTCTGTCGGAAGAGAACCGAACAGAAGAAGATAGGTAATCTCTTCAAAACCGAAGCGTCGTCCTTCCATACCTTTGATCAGATCTGCGACGTTATAGCCCTGAAAATAGAGACGGCCATCGGTCGGAACTTTTTCGCCGGTGCGCTCATCAATATCGAAGCCGATAACATCGGAAATTTCGGTCAGGCCGGTGAGAACACCTTTACCAGTGGAATCACGCAGTCCCCGTTTTACATCGTACTCAGTGTATAAAGATAAATCAATCTTTCCGGAATCTTTCGTATACTCTACAAGCTGACTGAGCTTGTCTTCCAGATTATCGTATTGCATGGTCATGACAACAGCCCCTTTCTTCCTTTAGTTAAAAACTATACTTACTTTTTTGGCGGTTGTCAATGCTTTTCTTTCAAAATACATTAATTTTTATAAGGGAAAGGGATGGTTTTCCTTAATTTTTGAAAGTAAGGACAAAGTTTATGCATAAAATTTGCGCCAGGGAGGTGAAAACAACAGGGATGGAAACGGCGGGAAATCAGTGGGGCGGAACAAATTTTAGAAAAAGATTCATAAATTTCAAAAAAATGCTTGCAATTTCAAAAAAATACGGTATAATAATGATTGTGTCATTCAGGAAATGAATTTCACAGGCCGAAATAGCTCAGCCGGTAGAGCACTTCACTCGTAATGAAGGGGTCGTCAGTTCGAATCTGATTTTCGGCTTATTCTTTAGAAACCCGCAGGACGTAAGGTTCTGCGGGTTTTCTGGTATCATGAGAAATATGACAGAAATACGAACGCCCTTTGCAGGAAAAAGATCTGCTGCAAAGGGCGTTTGCTGTTACAAGTTTCAGGAAGATCAGTTCGTACAGCATACCCTGACGGGGCTTTTGGCCAGGCACTTCAAAGAGCATATCAGCTGTTGCCATTTTCCTGTGCTGCCACCCGTGCGTCGCGTTCCCGGCGGGAAAAGACGCAGCCGCAGTAGTCCTGGCGGTAGAGTCCGTATTCATGGGAAAGTTCGATGGAACGCTGGTAGCCGCCCCGTTTCTTGAAATCTGAATTGAGATATGGGATCCCGTATTCGGCGGCAAGCCGTTCTCCGATTTCATTCAGCTTTTCCGCGTTTTTCAGCGGGCTGATGGAGAGGGTTGTTGTAAAATAGTCGAGTTTGAGCTGCTTTGCCATTTCGGCCGCTTCGCGGAGCCGCATTTCATAGCAGACAAAACAGCGCTCGCCGCCCTCCGGCACATTTTCCATCCCGCGTGTCAGCTCATAGAACCGGTCAGAATCGTACGGGCCGGGGCAGAAGGAAATCGGATGCACGGCGGGAAGAGAGTGGATCAGATGCTGCTGTTCCTCCACGCGGTGCTCGTACTCCGTCGGCGGATAGATGTTGGGATTATAGTAAAAGAGCGTAATGGAAAAATACTGCGACAGATATTCCAGCACGTAACTGCTGCACGGCGCACAGCAGCTGTGCAGCAGCAAGGTCGGAACTTCACCGTGAAGTCCTGCAATCTTCGCATCCAGCTCCTTCTGGTAATTTCTTTTATTGGCCATAATGTATCTTCAAACCTCCTGGTATCTTTCAATCCTTTCTATTATAGCCTCAGCGCGGCTGGGATGCAAGCTGCATATGATATCTTATAGATAGAGGAGGATGCAAAAAAATGGATGATCAAATCCTGTCATTAGAGCATATATCACTGTCCTATCACACCATGAAAGGAGAAACACCGGCGCTGTGCGATCTGACCTTTTCGGTAACCCCGGGGGAATTTGTTGCTCTTGTCGGACCGAGCGGCTGCGGAAAGAGCACGATCCTGAACTTGATTTCCGGTCTTTTAAAGCCGGAGGCGGGAACTCTGCTGAGCCGCGGACGGCCGATCACGGAGGCGGATCTCCATATCGGCTACATGCTGCAGAGGGACCACCTGTTTGAATGGCGGACCATCTACAGCAACGTTCTGCTGGGCCTTGAGATTTCGCGCACGCTGACACCCGAGCGGAAAGAAAAAGTCGGGGAGATGATGGAGACATACGGCCTGAAATCCTTTTCCAATGCCCGTCCGTCCGAACTTTCCGGCGGTATGCGGCAGAGGGCGGCACTGATCCGTACACTGGCGATGGAGCCGGATCTTCTGCTGCTTGACGAGCCGTTCTCCGCTCTCGACTACCAGACGAGGCTGAACGTCTGTGATGATATCGGAAAGATCATTAAAAAAGAGGGAAAGACAGCAATTCTCGTGACACACGATATTTCGGAGGCCATCAGCATGGCGGACCGTGTGATTGTTCTGGCGGCACGGCCGGCATATGTGAAAAAAAAGATTCCAATCCAGTTTGCGATGGAGGAGCGCACGCCGATGAAAGCGCGCAGTGCGCCGGAATTTAAAACGTATTTCAATGCCATCTGGAAGGAGCTGAATGAAAATGCGTGAGCAGGCAAAAACGCCGGAGAGCAGCTTTCAGAGGGCGTATCTCCGGCAGAAAAAAAGAGAACGGGAGCAGGTGCGGGTGTTTCGGGCTTTGCTTCTCGTCAGTTTTCTGGTATTATGGGAGGTGGCGGCGGATCTGAGATGGATCGATCCGTTTATCTTTTCCAGCCCTGTGCGGGTGGGAAAAACGTTCGTGACCCTGCTGACGGAGCAGAACCTTCTGCGCCATATCGGGATCACGGTGTATGAGACGGGAATCAGCTTTCTGCTCGTCTCGACACTTGGCATGGCGTTCGCTGTGCTTTTGTGGCTCTTTCCGCGCTTTTCTGCGGTGATGGAGCCGTACCTGGTAGTCCTGAACAGCCTGCCGAAATCGGCGCTCGCCCCGCTTCTCATTGTGTGGATGGGGGCAAACGTGAAAACGATCATCACGGCCGGCATTTCCGTTGCGATATTCGGCTCGGTGATCAGCATTTACAGCAGCTTTCAGAGTGTGGAGCCGGATATGCTCCGCCTGATTGCAACACTCGGCGGAACGAAGAAGGATATGCTGTTCCGCGTCGTGCTGCCGTGGTCGTTTCCGGGGTTGCTCGCCGTGTGGAAGGTCAACATCGGCCTGTGCCTCGTCGGTGTTGTAATCGGAGAGTTTATCGGGGCAAGAGAGGGGCTTGGCTATCTGATTATCTACGGCAGTCAGGTGTTCAGATATGCACACGCAAGAGAAGGGAGGATGACAGATGATTGGAATCGTATGTCTGGAAGAACGAAAAGGAATGCAGTTTGGCGGACGACGCGTTTCGCGGGACCGCGTGGTAACGGAAAAAATCTGCGAACTGTGTGAGGGGAAAACGCTCTGGATGAATCCGGCTTCGGAAAAGCTGTTCGCGGAGCAGAAGGAGAGTGGGAAGGTAACACTTCAGGCGGCGGCAGATTTTCTGGAGCAGGCAGGCGAAGGAGAATACTGCTTTGTGGAGAATACGGGACTGCAGGCTGTGGAAGCGAAGATAGAGAAAATCATCGTTTTCTGGTGGAACCGGCATTATCCGTCTGACCGGAAATTCGACCTGGATCTTTCCAAATGGAATAAAGTGTCCGAGGAGGAGTTTGCAGGCTATTCCCATGAGAAAATAACGAAAGAGGTATATGAGAAATGAAAAAACTAAGAAAACAGCTTCTGCTGCTGGCGGCGCTTCTTGTTCTGACACTGACCGGCTGTGGGGCGCAGGATCTTCTCTCGACGGAGAGAGCAGATTCCGGTTCGGAGGTTACGGCCGCTTATACGATGACGGAATCCCAGATTACCGATCAGGCACCGACGGCCGTTTCAGTTCTTGATGTTCCGGAGTTTTCCGGTGAACCGTATGTCGTTTTAAACGGAAATGAGCCGGATTTTACCGATGAGGAAAAGACGACCGAGTCGTACGAGCATTACAGCGATCCGGACAGCCTGGGACGGTGCGGCGTGGCAGAGGCGAATATCGGCCAGGATCTGATGCCGACGGAGAAGCGCGGCGCGATCGGCCAGGTAAAGCCGACGGGCTGGCATACGGTAAAATACGATCAGGTGGAAGGTAAATATCTGTACAACCGCTGCCATCTGATCGGATACCAGCTGACCGGTGAGAATGCAAACGAGAAGAATCTGATCACTGGAACACGTTATCTGAATGTCGAGGGCATGCTGCCGTTTGAAAACATGGTTGCCGACTACGTCAAAGAGACCGGAAACCATGTGCTGTACCGCGTTACACCAATTTTTACCGGGGACGACCTTGTAGCGGACGGTGTGGAGATGGAGGCACTTTCCATGGAAGATGACGGCGAGGGCATTTCCTTCCATATCTTCGCATACAACAATCAGCCGGGCATCTCGATTAATTATGCAACGGGAGACAGCACGTTAAGCGAAAGCAGCGGAACGATGACGGATCAGCAGGAATATGTCATGAACACATCCAGCATGAAATTCCACCTGCCGTCATGCTCCAGCGTCAACTCGATTAAGGATGAAAACAAGGCGACATATCAGGGACCGCGCGAGGATCTGATCGCCGAAGGCTATGAGCCGTGCGGACGGTGCAATCCTTAAAAAGAAATTACAAAAAGAGGGTCGGAACTTTCCGGTCCTTTTTTCTATATAGTAAAGAGAAGCATCTGGAAAGTGAGACAGGAGATGGAAGAGGAGAAACTGCGTGCGGTTTATTATGCAAGGTGCAGCACCGAGGAGGAAAACCAGAAGGATGCGCTGGTAAGGCAGGCGGCGGAAGCAGAAGAGGCAATCCGGGCAAGAGGATGGAGGCTTGTGGATGCCTACGTGGAGAGCCGCTCCGGTACGAGCCGGAAGGGCAGATGGGAATATAACCGCCTGTACGAGGATCTCGAGCAGAACCGGTTTGATGTCGTCGTAATCAAGTCGCAGGACCGCCTGATGCGGAACACGCGGGACTGGTATCTGTTCGCAGACCGCTTAAACTGCGCCGGAAAGCGGCTGTATTTTTATCTGGAGAACACATTCTATTCGCCGGAAGACGCGCTTCTAACCGGCATTAAGGCGATTCTGGCGGAGGAGTACAGCCGGGAGTTGAGCAAGAAGATGAATCTGGCGCACCAGAAACGGCAGCAGAATAATGGAAAGCCGGTGCTGACCTCAAAAAGTTATGGTTACCGGCGGACAGCAGACGGAGCGATTGAGATCATCCCGGAGGAGGCCGCAGTGAAGCGCCGTATGTACGAACTCTGTGCAGACGGTCTCGGCGGACGGAAAATTGCGGCGGTTCTGGCAGCGGAGGGCGTCCGCAGCCGCGCCGGAAAACCATTCTCTGGAACAGACATTATCCGCATGGTGCGGAATCCCATGAATAAAGGCACCGTAGTCATGAACAAGAAGCATTACGATTTTAACACCGGAAAAACGCTCCCTACACCGCCGGGCGGGCAGTACGTCTATGCGGGGAAAATTCCTGCTATCGTCTCTGAAGAGCTCTGGATAGCGGCAAATCGGGCGGCTGACGAGCGTCTCTGCCGCAAAAAGGTGGGCAAATCTGTTCAGACTTGACTGGGTAATCCTGTCTATCCTGATCCTCTGCCTCGTTGCGGCAGGATTGTACGGCATCTTGGGCTGGCTGGAAAAAAACTACACAAAACGCCGAAATTCGGGAAAGTAGGTGATTTGACTTGCAAAGGGAGGTTGGATGCTTGTATAATAATGCATGATAATTTAAAAAACTTACAGGAAAAGAGGAATGAAAATGGCACAGTTATGGGGCGGACGGTTCACAAAAGAGACCGACAAGTTAGTGTATAATTTTAATGCATCCATCAGCTTTGATCAGAAATTCTATAAACAGGACATCAAAGGCAGCATGGCACATGTAAAGATGCTGGCAAAACAGGGCATCCTGACAGAAGAGGAGAGAGACCAGATTCTTGCAGGACTGGAGGGGATTCTTGCCGATGTAGAGAGCGGAAAACTGGAAATCACCAGCGAATATGAGGATATCCACAGCTTCGTGGAGGCAAACCTGATCGACCGCATCGGAGACGCCGGAAAGAAGCTGCATACCGGAAGAAGCCGCAATGACCAGGTAGCTCTCGATATGAAACTTTATGTCCGCGATGAGATCACCGAGATTGATGCACTCGTCAAAGAGGTGCTGGTAACACTCGAAAAAATCATGGAAGAGAACATTCACACCTATATGCCGGGATTCACCCATCTGCAGAAAGCACAGCCGATCACACTGGCACATCACATGGGCGCATATTTTGAAATGTTCCGCCGCGACAGAGGCCGCCTTGCAGACATTTACAAGAGAATGAATTACTGTCCGCTCGGTTCCGGTGCGCTGGCTGGAACGACGTATCCGCTGGACCGCGCTTACACCGCAGAGCTGCTCGGCTTTGACGGCCCGACCTTAAACAGCATGGATTCCGTATCCGACCGTGACTATGTCATCGAGCTCCTCAGTGCTCTTTCTACGATTATGATGCATCTTTCCCGCTTCTCCGAGGAGATCATCATCTGGAATACCAATGAGTACCAGTTTGTGGACATCGACGACGCATACAGCACCGGAAGCAGTATCATGCCGCAGAAAAAGAATCCGGATATCGCAGAGCTTGTTCGAGGAAAAACAGGCCGCGTTTACGCAGCTCTGATGTCAATGCTCACCACCATGAAGGGAATCCCGCTGGCGTACAACAAAGATATGCAGGAGGATAAAGAGCTGACCTTCGATGCCATCGACACCGTAAAAGGATGCCTGGCTCTGTTCAATGGCATGCTTTCTACCATGCACTTCAAAAAAGACCGCATGGAGAACAGTGCAAAGAACGGTTTCACGAATGCAACGGACGCAGCCGATTACCTTGTTGGAAAAGGCGTTCCGTTCCGCGATGCACATGGTATTGTCGGCCATCTCGTTCTGTACTGCATTGACAAAGGAATCTCCCTTGATGATATGAAACTCGAAGAGTACAAAGCGATCAGCCCGGTCTTCGAGGATGATATTTATGATGCCATCAGCATGAAGAACTGCGTAGAACGACGCAACACGATCGGTGCGCCGGGAGCAGATGCGATGCTGGCTGTCATCGAGCAGAATAAAAAATATTTACAGGAAAATTGAAAAAACAGTTGCAATTTTGAAAAAATTGGTATAGTATGACATGAGACGCACAAATGTACGCCACAGAAGAACAAGGAGATGAAACCAATGGAGCAGAAATTGAGAGTAGGAATTTTAGGAGCAACCGGTATGGTAGGTCAGAGATTTATTTCTCTGCTGGAGAACCATCCGTGGTTTGAAGTTGTGACCCTGGCAGCAAGTCCGAGAAGTGCCGGAAAAACATACGAGGAAGCAGTCGGCGGACGCTGGAAAATGGATACTCCAATGCCGGAAGCAGTGAAAAAGCTCGTTGTGATGAATGTAAATGATGTAGAGCATGTGGCATCTACCGTAGATTTTGTATTTTCCGCAGTTGATATGTCGAAAGACGAGATCAAAGCGATTGAAGAAGCATATGCAAAGACCGAGACACCGGTTGTTTCCAACAACAGCGCACACCGCTGGACACCGGATGTGCCGATGGTAGTGCCGGAAATCAACCCGGAACATTTCGATGTCATCGAGTTCCAGAAAAAACGTCTGGGCACCAAGAGAGGATTTATTGCGGTAAAACCGAACTGCTCCATCCAGAGCTATGCGCCGGTTTTAACTGCATGGAAAGAGTTTGAGCCGTATGAGGTTGTTGCAACCACATATCAGGCAATTTCAGGAGCAGGAAAAACCTTCAAAGACTGGCCGGAGATGGAAGGCAACATCATCCCGTTCATCGGCGGCGAGGAAGAGAAGAGCGAGCAGGAGCCGCTTCGTATTTGGGGTAAAATCGAGAACGGCGTGATCGTAAAAGCAACCGAGCCGAAGATCACCTGCCAGTGCATCCGTGTACCGGTATTAAACGGACACACCGCAGCTGTTTTCGTTAAATTCCGCAAGAAACCAACGAAAGAGCAGCTCATCGAGAAACTGGAGAACTTCAAAGGCCTTCCGCAGGAACTGAACCTCCCAAGCGCACCGAAACAGTTCATCCGCTACATGACCGAGGATAACCGTCCGCAGGTAACCCTGGATGTTAACTACGAGAACGGCATGGGAATCAACGTAGGCCGTTTAAGAGAAGACACCATCTACGACTGGAAATTCGTAGGCCTCTCCCACAACACCGTCCGCGGCGCAGCCGGCGGAGCTGTACTGTGTGCGGAGACACTTGTTGCTAAGAAATATATCAGCGCGAAATAAGAATTATAAATATGTGAAAAGAAACGCTTGTTGTCCCAGGGCAATCCAGTTGATCCTCAAAAGGGCAAAGTCACTGATCCTCTAGCCGTTCGCTAACAGATCACCGACCGCCCCTTACCCCGATCATCAGCCCGGACACAAGCCGGAGTAATTGAAAAACAACAAAATGAAGACCTTGTAACCATAGAAATGTGGTTATGAGGTCTTTTTTTACGTTAAATATCTACGAGAACCGGAGGAAAATGTATGATAAGGAAACCGGAGAAGATCTGTCGGAGAATTATAGCAAGTATTTAGGCGATCAGATCGGATATTCCAGTGATGAGATAACCACGATACACTCATATACATTTTCAGAAATATACAAAAAAGAAGCGCCATACGGAAAATCCCGCGGCGCTTCTTTTCTGCTCAAATAATTCTATTTACGCAAGTATTGGCTAACTTTAGAATTTGCCAGCTTTTGCTGCCTCTTCAACAGAAGCAGGAATAGCTGATAAATAGGGCGTTTTCCAGTGATTTTGTTGCCTACGCGTTACCTATTCATTGAATTTTGTACTTTTCCAGCACTTGCCATAGAGAATTTCATGGCATTTACGTTTAAATATTGGAAGTATTTTGAGTACGCGAGGGTCCCGGTATTTTTTCTATTTCGTCTCTGAGCCATTCGATATCGCGGATTGTATAAACAGCTTCGGTTACGTCGGTGATCTTATGGCCTGCAAGACGTTTTACAACATATTCATCTACACCCGCTTTTTTCGCCATTGTTATAAATGTCGTGCGGGGATCATGCGGACGATGTTCAGAACGAAGCTGCAGAGAAGCAATCACTTTGTCAAAACGGCTGGCGTATTTATCATAGGTGATTTTCATACCGCCTTTGGGCGATTCCGGATCGTTAAATAGCCGGTCGCTTCCAAGGACAATGGCTTCATCATAATTTCTTTTTACCAGTTCTCGAATGCAAGTGTGAATCGGCACGGTGCGATGCCTGCCGGCATCCGTTTTCATGCCGCCGGTAATACACCACTTTTCCAGATCAACATTTTCTAATTTTAAAAGCCCCATTTCTTGAGGGCGCCATCCCATATAACACTGTATAAGAATCCAATCTGTGAACTTGATATTGTCGATGTTTTTCCAGAGAGAATCCATCTCAGAATCATTGAAGTTGATATGACCACGTTTGGCTTCTTCTTTTTCTTTGACGATATCGTTTGAAAGCTCAAATGTACGGGAATAGTTTTTGATGACAAGGTCATGCTCCAGAGCATAATCCAGCATGAGATTGAACATTGATTTTATTCGAGATTTGGTCCCTGGAGAAGCAGACACCTTGGCTCCAGCATTCTTTCCGCGGCCTTGTATTATGTAACCGTCTTCCATGATTCCTTTTATATGGCGAGCGCGCAGATCCTTTACGTGCATTTTTTGGATGGCATGACAGTACCGCCAGGCAGCAATGATCGTTCTGGCAGAAGAGTCGCTTTTGAGAGTAGGGAAGTAAGCTGTTGTCCATTTTTCGTAAAGTTCTGCTAAAGTCATGTTATTATTTTGAATATCATAGGGATTGGCTCCGTAATCAGCTAAAGCCTGCAGGGCATCCTTCTTTGTCTTGAAAGTCCCAAGTGGGACTCGGTTCTGAACAGATTTTCCGGTCTTTTCGTCCGTGATCCATCCAAGCGTCACGCGAGCAAGGTATGGCTTTCGTCGATTTCCGGAGAGTTTGGTTACACTTCCATAACCATTGGGTAGTTTCAAAAAATCATCTCCTATTACAATGCAACGGTTTCGATAACATTTCCCAGATTCTGGAAATTTGTTTTTACCGGCTTCAAAGAAAGGAGAGAGTTTAGTCCGATGCTTTTTTGGTTAGGCATGCGTTGATCCAGAACAGAAGTAGGCAATACATAGAATTCCCAGAGATCAAGATTCATTATGGATTGCTCGCGACTTCTGGCGGTATATAAGCAAAAGACATACAAGTCAGAATGGCGGCTCCGCTCAGGAGAATAGCCTGTTTGCGGATTCCAAGCTCTTTTTGGTGCAATATCAAAAATAATGTGTGAATAGTAGTCCTCAGTCCAAGATTGAAGATAAGCGGCAGACTTTACTTCGATCCTTCGTCCTGAAGGACTGGTTAAATCATAGGGTGTCCAGTCGGTTCTCAAATTCTCTCGGGGGGGGGTGAAATGCGAGAACGATTTTTTTACGAGAAATTCTGCCAGCACTCCTCGAAGGGTATTGTTGAGCAGATCGGAATAGGCCCAACTCCAAAATTCGGAGACGGATATTTCGGTATCATTACCATTGAGGGTGAATTTCTCATTTCCATATAGCAGTTCCATTGTGGTTTATTCTCCTGTCAGTACCGATTTTTGAGATACCAATTCAGCCGAATAATCTTTTCCCTTCGTCAACGTATTTCTTTGAATCCTCGACAGCGCGCAAGAAACCTTTAATTTCTCCCATGAATTCATATTGTTTGTTTGTAGGGAGTTCGTGGAATAATTCCAAAAGTTCCTCATCCATTGCTGAAAGCTTCGGTGATTGATCTGCAGGTTGCTCGATGATAGCAGGGCGTTCTTGACCAGTCAGAAGATATTCTAGGGAGACGCAAAGAAAATTTGCGATGGCTGGCATATAGCGAGCCGGTGGATCTTTTTTTCTGGTTTTCCATGTAGACATAGTTGACGTTTGAATATCGAGAGCCTTGCATAATTCCACAGCCGTCTTATCACGTTCTGCGAGTAAATCGGATATGCGTTCGATGATTTCCATGATATACCTCCAAGATGTAAAAATATACGCAAATACGAGGTAAAATCTTTACAAATACGCAGATTCGTGCTATAATATAAACATGAAACAAATAATTATTCGTGGTTGCGAGCTTCAGAATAAAATCTTGTTTCACGGTAGTTGCGTGTTCGTAATAACTCGTATTTGTATTATAACACGCAATCAAGAAAAATGCAAATGCGAAATGCAAATGCAGGAAAGGAGATGATTGCAGATGAGCAATACTACAGTTCCTATTTCTGAATGGTGTAAGGAAATAAGAGTTGCGCTTGCGAAGAAGGAAACGAATCTTCAGAATGTGGCGAAGAAGATCGGGTACAGTTACACAACGGTAACAGCACTTATCAGCGGCCGAGTTGTGAAGAATAATTACCTGGAAATCGCAAACAAAATTAACGAAGTTCTGGAAGTAAATGTACTTCCGGAAAAGCCCCAGCTTCCGTCTGATGAATGGTGCGGAACGGTCCGAGCAAAGCTGTATGTAAAAAAAATGAATATCAATGAGCTGAGCCGGTCCATTGGAGTTAATCGCGACAAGGTATCGCTGGTGTTGAACGGGCATGCACTTGATTGGGCAGTAATTGAAAAAATCAATGAAAAGCTCAAAATTGAAGTGCCGGCTGTTCCCGTAGGTACTGATTAAATTATAAGCGAAAGTAAGGTAATTGAGAATGGGACGGAACCCTATAAAAGAAAACCAGAATCCGTATTTTAGAGCCAGAAAACAGGCTGCAGAATGGGATGCGAGGCTGGAAAGCAGAGAAAGAGCATCGGAGCTTATAGGAATTGCGGCATATACGCTTGCAGATTACGAGCTTGGAAATGTAAAAAGAGTACCAGCTGATAAGGTTTTAATAATGGCGGATCTGTATAATGCACCTTGGCTCTTGAGCGGTTATTGCAAGAATGAATGCCCAATCTGCGGATTTCTTCCACTTGCAACGGAAGAAAAGAATATATGCAGCGTGACGGTGAGATTGTTGAAAGCTCTGCGAGAAGATGAGCTGGAAGACATGAAGAACCAGCTGCTTGAAATATCCCAGGACGGACAGATCAGGGATGATGAGGTGGATGCGGTACGAAAGATATCAGAATATCTTGATGGAATCGCGGAAGTAATAAGTGAATTTAAAATCATGAGTGACAAAGCTTTGAAAGGTAAATAGGAGGAAACAATGAGAAAAGTTATACAGTCATTGAGAGAAAATTGGATACCAATTGTAGTCGGAATTATTCTGACCAAACGGGCTGTAGAGTATGCATATCAGGTGCGGGGTTATGACGCAATAGGGAGTGAATGGCTAGTGTTACCGTTCACCATTTTTATTTTTAACTGGGGAAGAGACGTACTGGAAGATTTACGAGGTGAGTAGATATGTGTGCAATATGCAGAAAGAGTCCGTGTGACAGCAGATGCCCGAATGCAGAAGAACCGAGAGCGGTGCATACCTGCAGACGGTGTGAGGAACCAATTTATGAAGGTGATGACTATATGGATACTCCAGAAGGTCCGGTTTGCAAAGATTGTATAGAAGGCATGAGTGTAACAGAATTTTGCGAGTTGATTGGAGAATCATTCAAAACAGCAGAGAAGGAGGAAGAATAGGATGGCAGATCAGACAGGGATGCAGCCGGTAGCACCTCAAACGGCACCAGCTGTTCCGGTAGTAAATCAGGTAAAGCAGTTGCTTTCCCAGGATAAAATCAAAGAAAAATTTGGAGAAGTATTAGGACAGAAAGCTCCTCAGTTTATGGCCTCGATCACTAATACAGTATCAGGAAGCGCGCAGTTGAAGAAATGCCCTGCAAATTCAATTATCGGAGCTGCGTTTGTAGCGGCAACATATGACCTTCCGATAGACAGCAACCTTGGATTTGCGGCAATCGTTCCATATAACGAGAGCGTTTGGAACCCCAGGAAGAAAGACTGGGAGAAGGTTCCGAAAGCTCAGTTCCAGATGATGTACAAAGGGTTCATTCAGCTGGCAATCCGGTCGGGATACTACGAGCGAATGAATTATGCGGTTGTATACAAGGACGAGCTGGAATCGTACAACCCAATAACAGGCGAGATTAAGTTTGTGGAAGATTTCAGTAATTGCAAGCAGAGAGATGCAGGAGATGAAGCAAATGTGGCCGGATATTATGCCTGGTTTAGATTGAAGACTGGTTACAGCCAGGAGCTGTATATGTCAAAGAAAGCAGTGGATAATCATGCAAGAAAGTATTCTCAGGCGTACAGATATGATCTGAACAAAGGCAAGAAGTCAAGTAAGTGGACCACAGATTTTGAGGCAATGGCACTGAAAACGGTTATTAAACTGCTTCTTAGTAAATGGGGAATTTTGTCCGTGGATATGCAGCGAGCTATTCAGGATGATCAGAAGACGTATGATGAAGAGGGAAATGGAGCTTACGGAGATAATAAGTCGGATACAGCACCAGAACTGGAAGCGCAAGATCCGTTCGAAACAGTAGAAGAAGAACCAGAAGATGTAGACATTGATGCTATGTAGGAGGGATGACATATGGTTTTGACGGCAGAAAATTATTATGGGCAGGAAGCAAACGAGGAATACATGAGTGTATCTCAGTTCAAGGATTTCTGCGGTACATATGGGAAATTACCGTGTGAATTTACCGCAGTGGAAAAACTGAAAGGAAGATGGGAACAGCCGAAGACGAAAGCGCTTATGGTCGGAAGTTATGTGGATTCTTATTTTGAAGGAACATTGGATAAATTCAAGGAAGAAAATCCGGATATCTTCAAGAGTAATGGAGCGTTGAAAGCTGAGTTTGTACAGGCGGATGGAATTATTCAGAGAATCGAGAGAGATGACTATTTCATGAAATTTCTGTCTGGAGAGAAGCAGGTAATTATGACAGGTGAGCTGTTTGGGACAAAGTGGAAAATTAAGATGGACAGTTACATTCCAGGCGTTGCAATCGTAGATTTAAAGGTTATGGCATCAATCACAAAGTTGGAATGGGTGAGAGATATTGGATACCTTGATTTCGTACGTTATTGGGGCTACGACATCCAGGGGGCGATCTACCAGGAAATCGTCAGACAGAACACCGGAAAGAAGTTACCGTTTTATATTGCTGGAGCTACGAAGGAAAGCGAACCGGATATTCGGATCATTCATGTTACCGACAACTATCTGGCCGAGGCACTGAATCTGGTAGAAATGAATATGGCAAGAGTCCTGGCTGTGAAATCAGGTGATGTAGAGCCGGATCGGTGCGAATTGTGTGATTGTTGTAGAAAGACAAGAGTTCTGAAAGCCCCTATCTCTATTACGGATTTGACGGCAGGTATTTAACATGGCCGAAAAGAAGTATTATTGGCTGAAAATGACGGACCAGTTCTTTGAGGACAAGGCAATAAAGAAGCTGCGGAAGATAGCAGGGGGCGATACTTATACGATTATCTATCTGAAAATGCTGCTGACGGCAATTAAACAGGGAAACAAAATGTATTTTGAAGGAATCGAAGATGATTTCATGGAAGAGTTGGCGTTGGAGCTGGATGAAGATACAGATAACGTGAAGGTAACAGTAAGCTATCTGAAAAGCAAGGGCCTGATAGAAGTTCTTGGAGCAGACGAAATATTGCTGACGCAATGCGCTGAGATGGTTGGATCAGAAACGGATGCCGCAAGAAGAAAAAGGCTGCAGAGAGACCGGGAACGGAATCGGGCAATAGGAACAGATCCGGTGCCTGTCCTGGAAGAAAAACCAGAGGTTGTTGCAGAAGAAAAAACGGCCAAGAAAAAAGCTGAGAATACGATCCAGTTATTTCAACGTTTAGCTGGAGATTACAATATCTCTGAGCCTGTCCGAGAAAAGATGAAAGTTTGGTTCCGATACAAGATGGAGCGAAAGGAATCGTACAAGGAGCAGGGAATGAAATCATTGCTCAAGAAGACCGAAAACAATGAAGAAAGCTATGGAGCAAATGAAATCTGTAATCTGATCGAAGACTGCATGGCGAATAACTGGAAAGGAATTATCTGGAAAATTCTGGAGGAAAGAAAGCAGCAGCGACCGGCAACAAGAACTGAGCAGATACAACAGAGGGTTAGCGAGGTAGATAGCTGGTAATGGAAAGAGAACAGTTCAAAGTTTTGGTGAAGGCTATGAAAGCTGTATATGCGCAGCCAACCTTCATTCCGGATCAGGATGCGTTCAATGTATGGTTCGCATTGTTGAGAGATCTGCCATACAAACAGGCAGAGCTGGCAGTTCAAAAGCATATGGCAACTGAGAAATTCCCACCGACAATAGCAGATATAAGGGAAAAGGCAGAGCAGATCACTTCCGTAAAAGAAACGGAAATGAGTGAGCTGGAAGCCTGGGCGATTGTGCGAAAAGCAATAGGAAGATCAAATTATTATGCAGAAGAGGAATTTGAGAAATTGCCAGAAGCCTGCAAGATGGCAGTAGGAAATCCAAGCAACCTAAGAGAATGGGCGATGATGGATTCAGACCAGGTCGGAACCGTAGAGCAATCTCATTTTGTGAGAAATTATCGGACTGCAATGCAGAGAATCAAAGAAGACCGAAGAATGCCAGAAAAGGTCAGGACAGCAATAGCAGAGGTAAAAAAACAGCAGATGCAGATTGAAGACAGACAGGAGAAACCTAAGTTGCCAGTCCAGGAAGAAAAAGAGGACGAGACACAAGGCGAAATGTCAGAAGAAACCAGGAGAAAACTGGAGGAATTGCGAGGAAAGATAGGAAGTAGAAGGAGGTAGGACAATGGCTTTCAAGAAAGTAGCAGAAATCAGCATTGATAAATTAGAGGACAGAAAAACTGTAACAGCGATCTTGCACGCAAACGGATATACAGTTGGGCCAGGAAAGCGAAAGAAGACACCTACAGGGAAGCAGCTGGACTATTATCTGAAAGTTTACAAGGAAGTTGAGGAGGACGGAAAGGATGAATAATCCAGAGGCGTTCAAGGAGGATGAAGTGCTAAGCATAAAATTCGTTGTTCCAGGCCTGCCGTTTGGCAAGCAGAGGCCAAAAGTGACAGTCAGGAAGTTTACTGGCAGTGACGGTAAGGAAAAGAAATTTGCAAAGGCTTATACGCCGGAAAAAACAGTAAACTATGAAAATCTGGTTAAGATGGCATACCAGGAGAAGGCAAAAGGAAAAAGGTTCAAGGACGGTGATATGCTGGATGTTCGTATTATTGCTTATTACAATATCCCACCGTCTACCAGTAAGAAAAGAAGAACGATGATGCTGGAGCATAAGATCCGGCCAACTAAGAAGCCAGACTGGGATAACATCGGAAAGATTGTCTGCGATAGCTTAAATAATATTGCGTATCACGATGATAACCAGGTTGTAGATGCACAGGTAAGAAAGTTCTTCTCGGAGAATCCAAGAGTAGAAGTGACAATAAGAAAGGTGGAAGGGTAATGGCAGGAGAAGAAAAACAGCTAGTAGTAGAGGAAACCACAGTAGTTCCGGGCAAAATGGAGTTTAGATTGATTAGCCCGACAGAGAGCAATTTTTTGAAACATATCGAATGGAACAAAGAAGAGCTGCTGGCAGCGGTCAGAAGCAAGGTTGCATTGTATGAAGGAATTGTATATACCGAAGAAACGGTTAAAACAGCTAAGAATGATCGAGCAGAGCTGAACAACCTTGTTAAGGCTATTGATGAGCGCAGGAAAAAGGTGAAAGAGGTTATCAACCAGCCATATGCAGAATTTGAGAAAGAGCTGAAGGAAATCACCGATCTTATCAAGAAGCAGTCGGCAGAGATTGATGAACAGGTAAAAGCCTTTGAGACTGCGGAGAAGGAAGAAAAGAGAGCAAAGATTATGGAGGCTTACGAAAAAGCCGTTGGAAATCTTGCAGAAATCTTGCCATTTAGCAAAGTGTTCGATCAGCGGTATCTGAATAAGACTTGCAAGCTGGAATCCGCTATCGCAGATGTGCAGAAGAAAATTGAGCAGGTGAAGACTGATCTTGAAACCATTGAAAGTGTATGCGGAAAGTATAAGCTGAATGCTAAGGACATATATGTCCGTACCCTGGATTTATCAAAAGCTATGGCAGAAGAAAAACGTCTGAAAGATCTGGAAGAAAAGCTGGAAGCAGAACGTATCCAGAAAGAAAAAGCCGCAGAAGAAAGAAGAAAGGCAGAGGAAGCTAAAAAAGCAGAGGCAGAGCGCATCCGTAAGGAAGAAGAGCAGAAGGAAATCGAGAGACAGAAAAAAGCAGAGGAGGAGCGTATTGCCGCAGAGAAAACTGAAGCAGAGAAAAAGCAGAGCGTTCCGGAAATGTCACAGGATGTTCCGACAGAGCAGGTGGCTGTTCCGGAAAAAGCGGAAATTGTTCCGGTACAGGAACCAGAACCGGCAGTTGATCCGTTTACTCAGCCACAGCCGATTCCAGAAAAGAAGTGCAGAGCTAAGTTCTTTGCAATCGGAACCAAAGAACAACTGAAGGAGTTGGTTGGATACATGAAGGAAAATGGGATCAAATACGGAAAGGTGGAGTAAGGAATGGATAAATTTATGAAAGCGTTGGATTTGGACAGCGATACTCTGGGAAACGCAAAGAGGGATGTGAATTTTGTTCTGCAGAAATTAATCGGAAATATGGTGGAGAAAGGAAGTACGAATGGAAGCTTGACATTGAAAATTGATGTCAGCTTCACTCAGGAGTATATTCCGAATTACGATCCTAAAGTAGAAGGCGAGAGCCGGAAAATCAATAAGCCGAGTTTCAAACATAAAGTTACATCCACTGTGCAGATCAAGGACGAGAAGGCCGGCAGCATGGATACAGAAATGGAGCTGGCATTTGACGAGGACAGCGGCGAATATGTTCTGCAGCCGGTAGCCAATACAGCTCAGAAGAGTATTTTCGACAGTGATTTCGAGGATAATTTGAAACCGGAGGAGGGATCAGAGGAAGAAGAGTCAAAAGAAACCCCGCAGTTACCAGGACCAACGGAACCAGAAGACGAGAACGTAATCGATGTGGAATATACAGAAACGGAGATCGATCAGGAATCAGATGCAGAGCCGGAAGAGGACGTTACAGATGAAATCTTAGGAGATAAAGATAAAGACGGTTATGATTATGAGGACCCGGAGGATGAGGTATGAAGATCAAAGAGAAAAGAATGAGAAGTTATATCGGCAGAGCCAATATTCTTATGCAAAATAAGAAAGAAAAGGAAGCGGCAAAAGCGGTGAGCGATGGAATGCAGTATTATTCAAACAATGTGATTAAGGCGCTTTCACCATATGCGGCAGCAGATGCGGGAATGATTGCAGTGGTTCTGCGACATCTGGCGAATGAAATTGAATCAAAGAATGTAGGGGCAAAAGAACTTGCTGAGTGGTTGGAGGAGAATGTCACGAAACCACCTCTCACAGAGAAACAGGCAGTCAAAAAGCCGAATATGCAGTAGGATGGGAAAATGATAACCAATAAAACAGGCGGAACATTATATACGCGGGATGGTCGGAAGTTGATCGATATTAAGGGAGTTTCCGGAAGTTCCAGAACATCAGAAGAGATATGCGCACAGAGAAAAGTAAAGCATACAGTCCCGGACACTCTTTGCTTCCAGACCGTGTCAGGCGATCTGCGGATGTTATATAGCTTCGTGTATGGTATGGAGATTACAAACAATTTCTTAAAAATACATGGCGGAATCATGGTAAGAAATGCTGCAGTAAGAAAGTCCAAAAGATCCATGAAAAGGAAGTAGACGGTGAAGAATGGCAACAAAATATATTATGACATACGTGGTGATCCGGCAGGAAGAATCCAGATTGAAGGAAAAAGTAGAATCATATCCGGTAAATGGAAGAAAAACCAGCGCCAAGACAGTACATAAAATCCAGAAGGATATCGAGAATATGACATTCAAAATTGCCAGAAAGTGCAATGTGAGCGTGAATTATCCGGAATGGAGTATCCAAGGGAAGAAAGTAGTTCTGAGTGAGCCTACAATTTTGCTTCCGTCGCTGCGATATGTGAGCTTTGAAGAGCTAAAGCAAATAGAAAACAAATTTACAGGGAGGGTGTGAAATGATACCGAGATGTAAAGAATGCCAGCACTGTAAGCTGAAGGGCAGGGCAGAAAGCAAATTTTCCGGAACATATACCGGATCTGGGCGAGGATATTTTTACTGCGAGAATCCGGAGGCGAAGAAACTGCCGCGAGAAGCATTTGGAAATCAAATGCCAGAATTTGTAGGATTCGGGACACCGGAGTATAACACAAAATTGACGACTAAGACAAGTCCGAGATGGTGCCCAAGGAGGAAAAAGAGAGAATGAGGCAGAATAACACAGGACAATTCGGTCAGTGCAAGAGATGCGGAGCCAGAATTGTATGGGTAAAAACATTGGCTGGAAAGAATATGCCGGTTGATCCAGAACTTGTAGATTTTAAGAAAATCAAGGGCGGAAAAGAGAGGCTAGTCCTTCAAAGTGGAGAAGTCGTGGCCGGGGAAAGATGCAGAGCGAGTGAAGCGGACGGCTACGGTTATATTTCTCATTTTGCTACATGCCCTGGATACGGGAGGTAAGAGATGTTACATGAACTGAAGATATATCCAAAATACTTTCAGGAGACAATCGAAGGCAACAAGCCGTTTGAAATCCGGAAGAACGATCGCCATTTTCAGGTTGGAGATGTACTGCTTTTGAAAGAGTGGGACAACATTAAATATACCGGAAGAGAAATTGGCGCGGTAGTCAGATATGTTTTGGATGATACGTTCATTGGACTGGCAGAAGGATACGTTGCCCTTGGCCTGCAGATTTTGACATAAAAGAAAAGGCCGCCTCCTTGACGAAAGACGACCATACGCGATACCGAAATTATACTCGGAAAGATGGAAAAAGTCAAGGAGGTGGCAGCATGGCTGTAGAAGAAAAGGTAAGAGAGAATATACCGCAGGCTGAGGGCGAAGCGCAGGGAGTGAGATACATTTCTCTGACGGAGGAAGAATTAGATAGACTCATGAAGGCCGCAGGCCGGGAGGGAGCCAAGAAAGGAGTAGAAGCCTACGAGAGAAGAAAAGAGAAAGACAAAGAAGAATTGGCCGACAAGGTAAAGAACAGCGCCAAGACGATCATCATTCATTACCGGCAGTTAAAGAGAATGAAGAATACATCGGTAACAGGAACGGACACGGTGACAGATCCTACGCTGAAAGAGATTCTGGATGGGATTCTGGAGCAGGTGAGGAAAGAGGAGTTCAATCTTACCAGCACGAATAAGAACCGGATAGTGACAGGAATGCTTCTGAACCATGTGGACGTACAACTGGAAAACTACAAAAAGGAATGCAGAAAGTCAAAGATTCCGGATATTCAGCGGAGATACCGTGTAGTGGAAATGATGTTCTTGCAGGCGGAGCCGGTGCGGGCCGAAGAGGTAGCCGAAGAGGAGCAGATTGATAAGAGTACAGTATACCGGACATTGGAAAAGGCATACGATGACCTGGCAGTTCTATTTTTTGGAATAGAAGGAGTAAAAAGTATCGAGATGAACCGGAAGCCTAAGAAATTCGGGAAGAAAACTATGAAAGACTCAACTACGAATGAATTCACAAATGCGAAAAAGGCGCACTAGACAAGCAAAGGGCAATGTGGTATTCTGATAAAAGCCCGATAAGCTATATGTCACCCCTAAAAAGGCATTGTTTTTCTTCTATGAAGGCAGAGTGGGCAGGCAGAAACGCCACCCACTCAAACTCCGGAATTATGAAAAAACGGTTAAAAAAGGGTAATACAGTGTACGTGGATGAGCTTACATAGTATAATTAAATTGTAAGATAATACGCATTAACGAGAAGAAGGAGTGACAAAACAATGGCAATTTGGACGAGTAGATACAGCAATAAAGAGCTGGCAGAGAACAAAGACAAGTATTATTGTGTCGGAATCAGTTTGGGAACACCGAAATTTCCACTGGGATATACAGTTGAACAGCAGTGCTATTCACTGGCACCGAAAGGGTATATGCTGAGAATGGAGTTGGAGAACTTCATTGAGGAGTATTACCGGAAACTGGAAGGCATCGGGAATGACAGAATCATCGACATGGTAATGAGATTTGAGAGAACGGCCGCGGCAGAGGGCAAAGAACTGGTCTTCCTGTGTTACGAGGATATAAGAATTCCGGAAGATTGGTGCCACAGAACAGTATTTGCTCAGTGGTATTGCGAACAGACAGGTGAAATCATCAGAGAGCTGCCGGACCCGAATCCACCAAAAGAAAAGAAAACGTCTGTAAAGAAACAGGCAAAAAAAGAAGAAAACAAGCGCACAGCCGCTCGGAAGGAAGCCACAATGGAAGAAGATGGCTATGAACAGATGAGCTTGTTTGGAATGGCTGGTGCGACAACATAATATCCGGAGCTGGTGAAGAATCACGTTCCTCTTCCAGAGGAAAGTTCCTGCTCATTGCAGGGCTCCGGTCCAAAAGAAACGGCATCGTATCTTCGGGTACGGTGCCTTAGTTTTGTGCAATATGCCAGAACGGTCTCTGAAATCCCCAGTGTGGTATCAGAGGTTGTCCTGGCTTTTTTGTATAAAATGAACAAAAAAGGAGGGAAACCAGAATGGAGAGAGACGTTGCATCAGCCACCTGCATAGCACAACACATTGAGACATTCAGAAAACAGGCTGCGGGTGATGCAAAAGCGGATTTCGGAGAGCCATGCCAGAACTGCCCGATGAATAAGGAGTGCAATTTTGACTGGCTCTCGAACATGGCACCGCTGTTGAAAGATTCAATGGTGAAGATCAGAATGGTTCTTCCGGTGCAGTGCTGAATACAGGACAAGATCCACGCACATCTCGGCGAGGATAAGGGCAATCATCCGAACAGTCACAGGAATAGCCCAATATCTTATAGCCAGGAGCTGCGGAACCGAGCATAGAAAACTCGGCGTAATCAACACGAACACCATGCCTTTCTTCCAGGTAAGGGCAGTAATCATGGTGTATGAGAGAAATCCGTCTCGACAATATAATTCACCTCCGGTTTATTACTCGGCTCGTATGAGCCTGTAAAGACAGTATAGTACAGTTTTAGAAAAACGGAAAGAAAGGAGAAGAAAGCAATGGCGTTTTTTATGGACCCAGGGGCAATGTTCTTGGGGTGTTTAGGCCCATCGGAGCAGAAGTTTCTGGTCACTTTGATAGAAACGGCAGCAAAGTCCGGGTACACGAGATTTGTTGAGCCATGTGCCGGCACCTTCGCAATGGCAAATCTGGCAGTGCAGAATGGTTTCAAGCCGGAGCAGATTGAAACCAGCGATGTCAATATGATGTCAACGGTCCTTGGATATGCGATAACAGGGCAGTCATTGGTACCACTGGAAATCCATGCACGAGGATTCAGCGATGAGGAGCTTCTTGATCCTGCAACAGCGTTGTACGCACAGCTGTATCTCAGAACATCGAAGAACGCAGGGAATGATTATTTCTACCAGATACTCACGGACCTACGGCTTAGGAGAGAAGAACATATAGAGAGCATCAACCGGCAGATAGAAGTCATTCGGAATCTGCTTGGTGGCATGAGCTACAGACCACTGGATATGTGGGAACATCTGAAAGAGGTGCTGGACGATCCGCACGCTTTGGTGATTGCAAATCCACCGACCTATTTTTCGGGCTATGAGAAGTTCTATGATACGCAGGGCAAGATGACCTGGAAGGAACCACCGTATGAACTGTTTGACCCGGAGACCGGACACCAGCAGTTCTATGATCTCTGTATGAACGCAAAAGCATTGGTTATTTGCTACCAGGAGAAAAGAGTAGGAGAGGCAGTTGGTTATACGATATATGCCAGATCTGGCACAAGGGCAGATCTGAACGCCTACATAACCACGAACCGGGAGGAAGAGGCAACAGCTCTGGCAAATGGTAAGAAGATTAAACGGCCTGCAGAGAGTAAGCTACAGCCGTTAGACTGCAGTATGCTTCCAAGGGACTACGAGATCAAGGAAGACAGCAAAGTGCAGGTTATTCCGGTCAAGGCGGCAGAGGCTCAGTATTACAGAGAGTTGTGGACACATAATTTTGTTGGTTCATCGGCCACATTCAACAGGGCATTGCTGATTGATGGGTATGTAGCTGGCGTGTTTGGCATCTCGAAGATGGCATCTGACAGCGTATTTGTATGGTACGTGATGAAAGTACCGCACAAGATATACCGCCTCGGCAGACTGTGCTATATGCTGGCACAGAACAGAGAGTTTGTGGATACGCTCCTGGACAATATCGAGCAGGAGAAAGTCACGAAGATGCGGACTGCAATGCTTACCAGGTATCCGGAAAACAAGGAAGTCAGGGGAATCATGAAACTGGTAAACAGGGTGGAAGACAAGAAGAATGGATACAAGCTCACATATGAGGCAGAACTGGTTGAAGGCAGGAGTGAGCAGCAGACACTTCAAGAATGGCTAAGGAGGGAGAATGAATGGCAGAAGAACAGGGCAAAGGCATCCAGCAAATCGAAGGGTGCGAAGTAATCTACGACATGGGTTCGGGTTTGGTGATCGCCAAAGTTCCGCTGGATAAAGTCAAGGAACAGGACATCAATGCCAGAATCATGAAGAATGAGATGCAGGACCAGCTGACCGCCAACATCAAGAAACGAGGACAGTTGGAGAGCCTGCCTCTTTTCGTTTTAGTAGACGGAAAGCTGGAAATCATCAGCGGCCACCACAGAGTAAAGAGCGCAAGAGCTGCAGAGATGAAGGAGATCATCGCTATTGTTGATGTGTCCGGACTCTCACGTAGCAAGATAGCGGCGAAGCAGCTGGCCCACAATGCAATTTCCGGTTTCGATGATGATAGCACGCTGAGAGAAATCGTGAAGATGATTGATGATGTGGACGATATGATTGAGTCATTCGTTGGAAAAGAAATCATGGAAGAACCGTTGGAACAGTATGACAAGATGCTGAGTCCTGCGGTTCAGTTTGATTTTAAGAATGTCACTTTCACATTCCTGCCGCATCAGGTGAATGATATGGACATACTGGTGAAGGATCTGGAATCTAAAGCTCCGGAAATCGTTGGAGTTGCTTCATACGAGCAGTGCAAGGCATTTGTGGAGACATTAAGCAAATACCAGAAGTTTACGGACATCAGAAACGTAGGAGCAGCTATCCATTCAATGATCGAGAATGCCAACGAGAAAATGGATGCAGTTGGGTTTGATGCAGAAGAGGAATGGACATATCTGGCGAAGGTGTTTGGTAGCAATGCGATTCCTGCGGATGCCGCCGAAGTAATCAAACAGGCCATCAAGAAGGCTGAGAAAGAGGGAACCATCACCAGCAAGAACCGGTGGCAACTGATTGAATACCTTTGCGCTGACTATCTAGGTAAATAGATAAGGCATGGCAGCTAAGGTCAAATACAATCCAGATTATCACGATAACTGGGCGTGGTCTTTGGCTGCTATGGGAGCTACCAATGAAGAAATCGCAAAGGCAATGGGAGTTTCCAAGCGGACGATCATCCGCTGGAGCCAGGATCACGAAAGTTTCGGTAGCGCATTGGCCCAGGGAAAGGGAGTTTCCGATGCGAAGGTAATCAGGAGCCTGTATCAGAGAGCGGTCGGCTATGAGTACGAGGAAGAGAAGAAAATCATTGAGTATGACAAAGACGGAAACGTGAAACCGATCAAAATTGAGAAGACCAAAAAGCAAGTTCCGCCGGATGTAGGAGCGCAGTGCTTCTGGCTGAAGAATCGCCAGAGAGATAAATGGCAAGACCGGCCAGAAGTTATACCAGACACAGGAGCAGACGATGGAGACCAGGTTCAGTTTTATCTTCCAGATAACGGGAGGGATGGCTGATGGGGAAAATAATCAGGATTGGACCGCAGAAAGGACCGCAGGAAAGATTCCTTGCAACCTCTGCGGATATTTGTATTTATGGTGGAGCAGCGGGAGGCGGCAAGACCTTCGGGTTGCTTTTGGAACCGATCAGGCACATGAACAACAAAAATTACAATGCGGTTATCTTCCGAAGCAATTACACGCAGGTCACATCTCCTGGTGGTTTGTGGGATAGTTCAGGTAAGATTTATAGCCTCGTAAAGGGGGCTTATCCATTAAAGACACCTAAACTACACTGGACGTTCAAAAGTGGTGCTACGGTCAACTTTGCCCACTTAGGTAGTGATTCTGATTGCCAGAACTGGCAAGGTTCGCAGATCGCAATGATAGGATTCGATGAGCTGACGCATTTTTCAAAGCATCAGTTTTTTTATATGCTGTCACGAAACCGTACTGATTCTGGAGTAGCACCGTATGTTCGGGCAACGTGCAACCCTGATGCCGATAGCTGGGTAGCTGATTTCATTAAGTGGTGGATCACACCAGAAACCGGTTATCCGATACCGGAGAGAAGCGGCGTAATCCGATACATGGTAAGGCTGAATGATGAGATCATTTGGGGAGACAGCAAGGAGGAACTGGCAGCACAGGGATATGATGCACAGGATGTAAAAAGCGTGACATTCATAGCCAGTACATTGCAGGACAATCAGATCTTGATGAAGATGGACCCTGGATACCTGGCGAACTTAAAAGCCCTGCCTACGGTAGAGAGGGAACGTCTTCTGCTTGGAAACTGGAAGATTAAAGCGGCGGCCGGCCTGTTCTTCCGCAGAACTCAGGTCGGAGAAATGCTGGAGGAATTGCCGAAAGATGTTATTTCCTGGTGCAGAGGTTGGGACCTTGCAGCAACCAGCGAAGATGAAGACGGCGATCCGGCATATACCGCAGGCGTTCTGATCGGAAAGAGAAAGAGTGGTAGATACATCGTGGCAGACGTAATTAACAAGCGTTTGGCTGCTTCTGATGTAAGAACAATCATTAAAATGACAGCGCAGGTAGATAAGGCAAAATACAAGCGAGTGATTGAAAGACTTCCACAGGACCCAGGGCAGGCCGGGAAAGAACAGGCTCAATCCTACGTGAAGTTTCTGGCAGGTTTTCTGGTAAAGACCATAGGTGAGTCTGGAAGCAAGGAATCCAGAGCAGAGCCGTTTGCAGCGCAGTGGCAGGCTGGAAATGTAGATGTGCTGATTGGAGAGTGGAATGAAATGTACTTCAATCAGCTGGAATCATTCCCGGAATCAAAATTTAAGGACATGGTGGACGCCAGCAGTTCAGCTTTCAATGAAGTTGAGAGCGGAGCTACATTCTCGGCACCGCCAAAAGATACGCTCAGCAAGAGCAGCTATTGGAGAGGATGAGATTAAGTATGAATGGAATAAGAGTAAACAATACTGCAGCATCTGCCAGTGCGATCGCAAGCATGGGCGGTTATGGTTGTAAAAAAATACAATGTTCCTAGAGGAGACGCAGAAGAGTTCAAGGCAGACGGCATAGGAACTTTTGTTTCCGTGATCCAGGCATTTGAAGATACAGAAATTCTGACCGTAAAGGCTTGTTGGGACGCACCGACAGATGTAGACGGCATTATTATTCCTGCCGGTATGTGCCTGTATGTGAAGGCAGAAAGTGTAACCATATCAAGCGGATGCGGCGTGATCTACTACGAGATGGCTTCATAAAGGAGGCGGTGAGTATGATGTTATCATTGCAGAATAGCATAAACAGCAGGAACGGACCGGGAGGAAATAAGAACCGATCCGTTTGGTTGCGTGTAGGAGTAACTGGTGTAGCGTTCCAAGCAGTAAATCAGCCATGTGGAACGCAAGGGCCATTGGCTAAGTCAGCGGTTGCTGGCTACATCGTCAGAGAAACAGTTCAGATTGCTGACTCTGGATACGGAGTGAGCTTCAGAGTAAAAGCCTGCGGGCAGAAAAGGAGGCTGATGTAAAGTGAGTAAAGAAATAGGACGCATCGGCCAGAGGCGTTACGGTGGAGTTATCTATGAAGAGTTTCTTCCGGAACTGAGAGGAAGCAGAGGAGTAGAGATTTACCGAGAAATGTCAGAGAATGATGATGTAGTCGGTGCGATCCTTTATGCGATAGAAATGCTGGTTCGGCAGACCGATTGGATTGTAGAACCGGGAGGAGGCACAGCAAAAGACCGGGAAGCAGCTGAGTTTGTACAATCATGTATGAATGATATGCAAAGTACATGGGTTGATACAGTCTCAGAGATCCTGTCATTCCTTACTTATGGCTGGAGCCTACATGAAATTGTGTACAAGCGTAGAATGGGAAATACAAGGGATACCAGAACCAGAAGCAAATACAGCGATGGTTTGATCGGATGGGCGAAGCTCCCTATTCGATCTCAGGAAACTCTGTACCAGTGGGAATACGATGAAGCAGACAATCTGGTAGGTATGACACAGATGCCGCCGCCGGACTTTGGACTGCTGACAATTCCGATGAGCAAGTCACTGCTGTTTAGGACCAAGGCACGAAAGGACAATCCAGAGGGTAGAAGCATTTTGAGAAATGCGTACCGGTCATGGCATTTCAAGAGAAGAATCCAGGAGATTGAAGGCATTGGCGTTGAACGTGACCTTGCCGGACTGCCGGTGATTTACACTCCGGAAGACATGGATATATGGAACTCCGAAGACGAAACCATATCAAGGATTAGAGCAGAGCTGGAAAATATGGTTAGAGGTGTCCGAAGAGATGAAAGAGAAGGCCTCGTTCTTCCCGGGGGCTTCAAGATGGAACTTTTAAGCACTGGCGGTTCCAGACAGTTTGACACCAATGCGATTATTGACCGCTACGATACCAGAATTGCTATGACAGTTCTGGCAGACTTTATTTTCTTAGGGCATCAGCAAAATGGTTCATGGGCTTTAAGCTCAGACAAGACAGAATTGTTTGCGATGGCCTGTGGTGCGTATCTGGATATTATTGCAGAGACGTTCAATAGCCAGGGAATACCGAATCTGATTGATATTAACGGAGACCATTTTGCTGGAATTACAGATTATCCAAAGCTGACACATGGAGACATTGAAGATGCCGACATTGCGAAGGTATCTGCGTTTGTTAAGGATATGGTTGGAATTGGAGTTTTGGTACCGGATGATGGTCTGGAAGATTATATCAGGCAGATCGGGAATCTTCCGGAAAGAACGGATGATACTAGAGAGTTGAGCCAGACAAGGGAAGAACAGCAGGGACAGAATGAACCACCAGAACCCGAAACAGCTGCAGGCAAGGAACCGAAAGAAGATGATGAGGAAATCTCCGAGGAAGTGGTAGAAGCGGCCAAAAAACGCTTGGGAAGAGTGTAGATATGGCATTTTTGATAAGACCGCCAGGTCAAGTGAAAAAGGCGAAAGCAAAGCTGAAACCGAAGTCAAAGAATGCTCAGGAGATTCTAAACAGACTGCAGGGTTTCTTGAACCAGAATACCAGCGAACCAGTGGAAATCCTCTGCAGCTTTTGGGAAGACCAAAGAAATGCCATCACCTATAAAGAACTGAGGGAAGTAGTGCAAAGCGGTATGCTCACACAGAAGCAGTTCGAGGATTGGCAGCAAGATTATTCAGTCCTGGTTGAGAAAAAGATGGCAGGTGTATGGATGTCTGCAATGGCGGTAGGCGTTGCAGGTCAGCCGATGTTTGATAGCTTATCATTCAGCATCAATACGCAGGACCCTGGAATTGTATCGTGGATCAAAGACAGGGGAGCTGAATTTGTGACATCGTGTACAGCAGAGCAGAAAAAGGCCATCCAGTCGTTGTTGGTAAAGAAGATCACAGATCAGCACACGGTTGACGAACTGGCAAGATTCATTCGCCCATGTATAGGCCTTACAGATTGTGACACAAAAGCGGCATTGAAGCTGTACGATACCGTAAAGGCCACATTGCAAACTAATCATCCACGAATGAAGCCGGAAAACATCCGGAAGAAGGCACTGGATGCGGCACAGAAGTACGCAGAGCAGAAACATCGGCAGAGAGCTTTCACTATAGCTCAGACAGAACTGGAATTTGCGTACAACCGAGGAGCCGACCAAGGAGTAAGACAGGCACAGTCCCAAGGCCTTATAGGAAAGACAATCAAGAGATGGATCACATCCGGAGATGATTCGGTTTGTTCCATTTGCGCTGCATTAGACGGTACTGAAATCGAGATGGATGATAATTTCGATTTTAAGGGCCGTCTTTTGTTTACCGGTCAGAAAATGCTACCGCCAGCACATCCACGTTGCGCTTGTGCTGTTGAGTACATTGAGATTGAGTCACCTGTATTTCAGCCGGAAAACATGACTGAGATTGAAACAGAGGTGGATGCAGAAGAACAGAAAGAGTTTTCATCCGGCGAAGAGGCCGAGGAATACTTCGGAAAGCGGCCAGACAGATCGTTGCGGAGAAGTGATCGGGAAGAATATGACAGGCAACTGGATTATTTCAAAACTCAGTCACCGTATGGAAAGTGGAGCCATCAAACAACATCACAGGAAGAGACATCAATTACAAATTACTGCGGACCAGATTACAGTGCGATTAATGGATTACTGAGAAGAGAAATGACAGAAAACCAGGTTAAGTTGTGGGATGATCTCGGCAACCGTAAAATTTCAGAGATGATTTCGGATATCAGTTCTGCCATATCAAAGTTTGAGCTTCCGGAAGACATTAAGGTGTTCAGAACTTGTGAGAACGATGTTCTGGAGAAGTTGCAGACAAGGATAGGAAGTACGTTCCATGATGATGGTTTTGTCAGCACATCCGTTGTCAGAGAGAAACAGGCAAGCGGAAATATCTTCATGGAGATAAGCGTTCCTAAAGGGCAAGGTGTAGGAGCCTGGGTAAATCCATTGTCCGGAAAACCAGAAGAGTATGAATTTCTGCTGAACAGAGGGACTGATTTTCTGGTGACTGACATAGGCCAGGACGGAGCGGACACAATAATCCGAATGAAAGTTACTGGCAGAACGGAAACGGAATGGTCGTATGCAACGAAGGAAGAGGTGATAGAGCAATGGAAACGAAGAGGAGTTTACAGCGAAGAAAGCGCAAAACTTCTATGACGAAAGAGGAATTAGCCAGCGCCTTTGGTTTAGGGACGAGCAAGTTTCAATGTACAGCAGATCAGCTGACAGAAAATGAGGTTGAAAAGAGGAGAAAAGTGAAAATGAAGAAATTTTCAGATATGATCCAGAAATCCGGCAATCAGGAAAAACCGAAAGCCAGGGAATCTCCGCTAAAAAAGAGAATGTTTAAGATCACAAAGCGTGATGATGAGCAGATGCTTGCCTTCGGGTGGGCGAATGTATCCATTCGGTCAGATGGAGAATTGATTGAAGACTGGCAGGAAGATATTGTAGAGCCGGAAGATCTGGAGCAGGCAGCGTATGAATTTGTGCAGCTATACCGAGAAGGTGGAGAGATGCACGAAAGAGGCGGTGTTGCTACTTTGGTTGAGAGCGTAGTATTTACCGAAGAGAAACAGCGGGCCATGGGTATTCCGGAAGGAACGCTTCCTGTTGGCTGGTGGATTGGCTTCAAAGTGCTTGATGCAGGTGTATGGGAAAAGGTCAAAGATGGCACATATTCCATGTTCAGTATTGAGGGCGAAGCAGAAAGAGTAGAGGATGAGGATATTGATTGATATTGGCATTTATCTACTGGGTGTGTTCTCAGGCATAGTCTGTATCGCTCTTGCAGCTGCCGGCAGGAAGAACTTCGATGAAGGAAGAGATGAAAACAGCGGCGTATAGCGATTTTCAGCACACCAAACCTATCAATCCTACCATAGAAGCCGTAAAAAAGGCTCTGGTAGGATTTTCCAAACTGAATATTGTGATAATTCAGAGAGGCATCCTTGGCGGGTGTCTTTTTGTATTATAAATCCAGAAGAAAGGAGGAACAGCATGGCAACAAAGTTAAAGAACCTCAAAGTTAAGAAAGTTGACTTTGTGGATGAGGGAGCAAATCCGGATGCACATATTGAGCTGTTCAAACGTAAGGATGGAAAACCGGAGGAAGATCCCAAGGGGCCAAAAGAAGATGATGAAGAGGAAGAGAAGCAGAATGAAGGCGGCGTAATGAAGCGCCTTTTATCAGCTATCGCAAAGATGGTCGGAATAAATCCGGGCGAGCTGAACAGTGCGATAGAAGAGATCGAGAAAGGTAATTCAGAGTCCTTCAAAGAAAAGATGGCGCAACGAAAGGCTCAGAAAATCGCAGATGAAATATGGGACTTTTGTTATGCACTGCAGTCTTCCTTATGCTCTGTTTTATGGGATGAAGACCTGGACGGAGCAGGAGCCACAGCAGCTATGATTGAGAATCTGGACGAATTCTATTCCGTAGTGAAAGATGCAATCAGCCAGTGGTCCGATGGCAAGGTATCAAATATAGCAAAGAACGATCAGGAAATTTCCGAAGAGGAACTGGCAGTTATGAAATCTGCACAGGTAAGGCTGAACGAGGCAATTCAGAAAGCTTCCGAGAAAAAAGAAGACGGACCAGAAGACGATGAACCGAAAGGAGACGGAGAAGAAATGAAAATTGACAAGAGCAAACTGACAGAATCTGAGAGAGCGTTTCTTGAAAGCATTGAAAAACGCTACGGTACAGAGGAAGGGGCTGGCAAACCGGAAACACCACCAGCAGGAACTGCAGCGCAGGGGACTTCTCAGTCCTCAGAAGAGGCAGTAGCAAAAGCCCTCCAGACCCTTGGACTTACAGGTGCTGCGAATACCGGAGACGCTGGAACTGCTGATACCGGAGATGATATTTTTAAGGGCTTAAATCCTGGCTTAAAAGCACAGGTTGAAGCACTTATGAAATTTAAGGCTGATGCAGAAGAAAAGGAAATGAAAGAGATTTGTAAACGGTATGCAATTCTCGGAAAGACAGAGGAAGAGCTTCTGCCGGTACTCAAGAGTACAAAAGCAGTAAGCCAGGAAGCATACGATCAGGTAATCAAAACTCTGAACGATGCGAAAGCTGCTGTTGAAAATTCTGGCACATTTTCTGAAATCGGAAAATCCGGACACGCTGGTGCTTCAAAGGGACCAGATGCGAACTCTGCTGAAGGGAAAATTGACAGCATCGCAAAGAGCTATGTTGAGAAAAATCCAACAATGAGCTATGTGGACGCATTAGCAAAGGCGTGGGAAGACAATCCGCAGCTGGTGCTTCAGTACGAAGAGGAAACAGGAATTTAAGAAGGAGGTAAAAAACAATGGGTAAGAACTACAACGGAACACAGATCAGTCAGAGCGTAACAGTTTCCGAGGTGGCCGGAGCTACCGTTGAAGACTGCAGAAATAAGATTTTTGTGTATGACGAAAACGGAAAAGCAATCCTGGCCACGGGAGGAACAAAGCCGTTCATCGGTGTGGCTCTGATCGAAGCAGGTATCAATGATATGTTCGGAGAAGTATCTGGAAAGGTGGAGGTAGGAGACGACATCGACATCCAGATTAAAGACATCGGATCAGTGATTGCAGGAGAGGCCATTTCCAAAGGCGATGAAATCACAGCCGGGGCAGATGGAACAGCAGCAAAGGCAAAAGCCGGGGACTATGTTCTTGGTATTGCACTCAGTAAAGTTGCCAAAGACGGATATGCCAGAGTGCAGATCAGCAAATATCAGAAAAATGCGTAAGCAGGAGGTAAGAAAGAATGGGTAGAAAAGTAACACCAGCCGATATTCAGGTGGAAATTGCAAAAGGAGCCTTTAGACCGCACACAGCACTGTCTAATATGGCTCTTTCTTATTTCCAGAGTGACAAAAATTATTTTGCGAGAACAATTTTCCCTCTGTGCCCGGTAAGCCTGTCAGCTGATAATTACTATATTTTCAGCAAAGAGGATTTACTGAGAGACAGCTGGAAAAGAAAACCGGCATACGGAAAGGTTGAGCCGGCAGTTCTGGGAGAGAACGGACAGACCTATGCCTGCCAGGTAGATCAGATGATCGTAGGTATCGATCAGATTCGTCAGACAGATCTCATCAGAAGACAGGGACCGTCTATCAGAGATCCGAGACAGCAGAGAACAAGAATGATCGCAACCCAGGCAAACATTCACCAGGACGTGCTGTTTGCAAAGAGTTTCTTCAAAGCTGGCGTGTGGGAGAATGAGTTTACTGGTGTAGACAGTACATCCGTATCTGACAATCAGTTTATCAAGTTCTCAAATGGCAATTCTGATCCTATTTCACTCATCGAGGAAAGAGCAACCGAGATGGAAGAACTGACAGGGCGCAGACCGAACCGCATGGCTCTTGGCGTAAATGTTTACAATGCGCTGAAAAAGCATCCGGCAATCCTGGAGAGAGTAAAATACAGCGGATCAACAGCCAACCCAGCTATGGTTAATGCGAATGTTCTGTCTCAGCTGTTTGAGATGGAACGTCTTTCTGTTCAGCGTTCTATTATGAACAATGCACAGCTTGGAGAAGAGGCAAATATGCAGTACATTGGCGATCCGAACGCATTCCTGCTGGCATACGCTACAGATTCACCGGCAGTAGATGAGCCGAGTGCAGGATATATTTTTACTTGGGATATGTTAGGAAACGGAAATGTACTACCGATTCGTCAGTTTGAAGGCGAACAGGGAACTCACAGTGAGTTTATCGAAGGCCTCATGGCAACCGACATGAAAAAGACCGGAGATGATCTGGCAATGTTCTTCAAGGACGCTGTCTAAGGAGGGTAATTATGAAACTGATTGCAAAGAAACCTTGTAGCTTTGGCGGCAAGGCTTTTTTCATCAATGACGAGATCCCGGTCAATGCCGTTCTGAATCCAAAACAGCAGGAAGAACTTGGAGTGCTGTCTATTGTTTCTGAGGGAGAAGCCGCAACCGGTATTCTGGAAACAGGCTTCCAGGAAACAGATATTGCAATCCCGGTCTTCAAAAGCTATGACGGAGATACTGCACAGGTAATGGGGATTCCACTGAATATCGGGGAAATACAGGAAGTTTTCTCTATCATGCAGATGAACGTAGAGGAAGCTACGAAAGCAATCGAAGCCGCAAAATCTGAAAATATGCTGATTGTGATTCATGCCTGCGATTCACGTGCTGGAGTAAAGAAAGCGGCTCAAAAGAAAGCAGACAACTTATCCTCCACCAATGGGAGTACAAACGATCCTGCAGGCGGTAACGAGTTCGTAGACCATAGTACGCAAGACGAAACACCGTCTGGAAAATAATTCGGAGGTGAACCCTTATGGCAAAAGGCACATACACCTATGAACCAGGGAATATCACAACTGCAGGACTTGATCTGATGAGGTTTGAACTGGGAGATACGATGGTAGAAGGTGGGGCAGATACCTGTGCATTGACAGACGAAGAAATTTCAGCGGCTCTGAAAAAATATCCGAAGAAGTGGAAAAGAGCAAAACTCATGTTGCTGGAAAGCATCTGCAGAAGGTTTGCGTTTGAAGTGGACACGAAAGAAGGTCCACTTTCTTTTTCACTGTCTGACCGGGCAAAAGTCTGGAAAGAAGATTACCTAAGTCTGAAAAAGGAAGTAAGCCTGGAATCAATGGCAGTTCCATCACCGCCGACCGGAAACAGCTATAAAGAACCGTATTTCTATACAGGTATGCTGCGGAATCCAAGAACAGGAAGGCTGGATGAATGATGAGAAGAGCAATGATGTATCTGCGGCCAGGAAATCTATATAAAGAGTTTGTGATCGAAGATAACAAAGCTGATATCGGTAAAACAGGAAGGGCCACAGCTTCGTTTTCTGGTGATGGAAGCCGGACGCTAAAGGGAGCACTTGCGGAAGCAACACCGAAGCAAAAGGTTGAGTGGCAACAGCTTCAGCATCCGATTTCCCACACGATCATACAGGATGGACGGCCAAAGGCAAAGGCAGAAGACAAGCTGATACTGGGAGAAAGAATATTCTTGATTCAGGGCATAGATGATCCGGGAAGTATCGGAGTTTGCACCATTTACTATGTCGAGGAAAGGATGGATGTGAAGTGAGGTTGTGGATAGATACGGCAGCACTTGGAACAGCAGGCCAAGCAGTACAGGCAAAGGTTGGCGAAATGAAAGCCAGAGTAAATCAACAGGTGTTGTCAAGAGGAACAAGAGCGGTCAACCAGCTCAGAAACGCCGAATTGGAAGTCCTCAGAGGAAAAGGAAGCGGAAGAATTTACAGGAAATATCCATATAAGTCAACCTACCAGGCATCCGCTCCTGGAGAACCTCCGGCAAGGCGTACAGGCAATTTAAGGTTGCATTGGACAGGAAATGTAAAAGGCGGTGGAGGCAATATCACTCTGGAGCTTGAAAGCACAGAGTTTTATGCCGGTTATTTGGAAAACGGTACAAGAAAGATGGCACGAAGACCATTCAAGGACCGGATCACACAGAAAGCATTGCCACCGATTAAAGCAATCTTTAATGAACCATATTTGTAGGAGGTGATGCGTAGAAATGAGTCTGATTATGGACAAACAGGAAAAAGTGTTTGATTGCAGCACAATTAAAAGGGGCGATCTGATAAGCGCACAGCATTCCTGTTGGAAAGAACCGAAATCCGGAATTGTATCTGCAATTACGCCGGAGGAAATCAAGATATTATATCAGCCGGCTATTGCGAATGTTACCAATTTTCTCACAATCCAGGCAGATGATGTTGTGACAGGCCAGTGGAAAATCCGCTGGTCTGAAAATTTGGAGAGCATTGAAGAATATGATTCGGAGAAAACGGAGGTAAAAGCGAGTGATTCTTGAAGAGTTGATGCATGAACGATTTGCCACGTATTCGTTTTTTAAAGATCAAATGGCGGTATACGCTGGACTGCCTGCAGTTTTTTACCAGGGAGCACCGGACGATAGGCAAAAAGGTTGGGAAGGAGAACAGTACCCGAGAATCGTGTATACGATTGATATGCAGGCAGATGAAGAGAGGAAAAGCGCAGGTGTTATGCAGGTAGATCTCTACTGCGATGAGAGAAAAACTCTTCCGGAAGATATCGAGCCATACATCAGAAAGTGCCTGGTAAATCTCATCGTGAAGCCGGAAGGAAATTCACACTATGCGTTTGCTTGGGCGAGAACAGAAATGTTTTCCCTGGAACGGAGTGCGAGAGATAGAGGCGTTGACACAATGATAGTTGGAGCCTCTGTCCGGTTTGATATTCTGGAGTACAGCCGGCAGGAAACAGCGAATCCAGACCCAGTACAGGCATTGAGCAGATGGTTGAAGGACCTGGAAAAAGAAAGCCTGGTTATAGGAAAAGATCATATTGAAAAATTCTTTGAGCCGAGTGGAGAACACCCGGCTTTTTACGTTCGTGTGCAGTCGTACAAAACGAACAGAGCGACCTATGCGCTTACATGGGTGGATTGCAATTTGGCAATTCATATTATCGTGCCGGAGCCAGAAAACCGTAGCCTATGGGCGAGGTACATTGCAGACAGACTGAATATGGCAGGGGAAGTAATCATGCTGGACGACAGCCCAATGCTGATATTCGAGGTGTCTGTAGAGAATAACGCCGATTATCTGACAAGAGGACAGGTTATGGTGAAGGCACAATATTCTATTCCAAGGATCGGTGAGGTTGAACACCCACTGAGCAAGATTAAAGTAAGCCAGAAGGAGGAAAAGTGAATGGCAACAAAAAAAGTCGTAGAAGCTGCGAATACAGCTGAAAACAACGAACCTTTAAATTCCATTGCTGAGGAAGAAAAAAACGAAGCCAGACCCGGTAACGAATCCACAGCAGCATCAGAAGGGGAATCTACCTACACAATCAATGAGTTTGCAAAAGCAGCGGCAACAGCGTTTGAAAGGCCTTACAGTCCGGATATCGTTCGTGCCGCTTTTCTTTTGGCAGGAGTAAAAAAGGCAACTAAGAAGGAAGCTTCAATTATCATCAAGAAATTTTTAGGCGAGGAGGTAAAAGAATGAGCGGATCGTGGAGAGTAGGAGAAGAAAAGGAACGCCCTGGCGTATACAGACGTCATGTTAATGCAGGTGGTTCAGAGATCGCCGGTACTGCAGAAAATGTAGGTCTGGCAGTAGTAAGTGGAACTTGGGGACCGCTGAATAAACCAGTTGTCACAGATGCTTCCGATGATATCGCGTCAATTATTGGAAGCGGAAAAGGAGCAAACGTGATTACCCAGATGAGAATTGGCGGCGCCAATACCATTATGGTAGTAAGAGTCGGATCAGGTGGAACTCCGGCATCCGTAACGCTGAAGGACAACAAGGAAGCAGATGTTGTAACACTGACTACCCTGTATCCGACGAGCAGAGCGTTGACAGTAACCATCAAAGAATCTCTGGAAGATGAAACTCAGAAATTAGCAATCATTCAGGAAGGAACAAAAGAGCTGGAAGCGGTGGCATTCACCGCGGGAGCAACCGAGGTGGCTGGAATCGTTGCTGCTTTTGCAGACAGCGTATACGTAAAGGCAGTCAAGAAAGCTGATGGAAGTGGAACCCTGAAAAATATTTCTCAGTCAAAATTCTCCGGAGGCACAGATCCTACAGTGAACACAGAGGCATACAGCGCAGGTTTCGAGGCGAGTGAGGAAGAAACTTGGGATGGCGTTGCTGTTGACTCGGATGATCCGGCAGTGCATACGCTTCTTTACACATTCATCAACAGAAAGTTTGAAGAAGGAATGTACCCGTATGCTTGCGTTGGCGAGCCTAAGAGCGTAGCGATCGACACAAGAATCCAGCACGCTGCAGCTTTTAACGATTACAAGATGCATTACGTGCTCAACAGTTGGGTTGGTACAGATGGCGTTGTCTATGAAGGTTATCTGGCGGCTGCGAGAATCCTTGGAATGATTATTGCGGTTGCATCCAATGCCTCACTTACTCATTCCGTAATTACAGGAGCGGCAAGTCTGAATGAGGCATTAAAGAACGCCACTATTAAAAAAGCACTTAAATCAGGCTGCCTGGTCCTTTCTCTCAGCAAAAGCCGTCAGGTATGGATCGAGAAAGCAATTAACACGCTTACTGTTCTTTCAGCAGATCAGGATGCAGGCTGGAAGAAAATCCGCCGGATGAAGACAAGATTTGAGCTGGAGGATCGTATTGATGCTACGCTGGAAGCGATGGATGGAACCATCGACAATAACGATAACGGACGGGCAACAGTAATGTCTGCAATCGTTGATATTCTGGATGCGATGGCAGGTGAAAATAAAGTAGAGGCCGGAGGAACGGTAACGCTTGATACTTCCAACCCGCCGAAAGGAGACAGCGCCTGGTTTAATATTTCAGTTGACGATATCGACAGCATGGAGCTTATTTATCTGACATATCGTTACAGATTTGCTCCGGAAGACGCGGAAGAATAAGAAAGGGGATAAGATACTATGGGTATTATCAATACACAGGCAATTGCAGATGCAAGAAAAGCCCGCACCGGAAAAGATGGTGCGTTATACAACGGAAGAGGAAAACTTCTGGCTAGAGTAGAAACGTTTCAGTCACAGATGGCAGTGAGCAACCAGAAGTATCATCCACTTGGAACGCCGAGAGAACAGGAAGTTCTGGACACGATTGGAGTAACACTCACATTCACTGAATGCGTAGTGGACGACAGCGAGTTTATCAGCGACCTTACGGCAATGCAGAACACTGGTATTCAGCCGAATTGGAAATTCCAGGGAGTGTTAAAAGGAAGTAATGGAAGCGAAGAGCGTTTCATTTATACAAACTGTGTACCATCTGGAAATATTGACCTGCAGAATATAGCGGTTGGAAGTATCGTAAAACGTCAGTGGTCCCTGTTTGTGAACGGAGAGGTAAAACTGCAGGGAAAATTAAAGGCCTGAGAAGAAAAAATTAATAAAAAATAATACATAGGCCGCGGCGATATGCTTGCGGCCTTTATTTGTTTAGGAGGAAAAATAAAATGGCAAAGACTACAGAAAACACAACAGAAGTTCAGATGACACCGGAAGAGACAAAAGCAAATGTGAGAATGTATGAAGACGATATTCTGGGCGGCCTGATGGCTGCGGCTGCTTACAAAACAGATATGGATGAGGTAGCGACGATTCAGATTATCAGACACAAAGCGATTGTTCTGGAGTTTCGAATCCGGCCAATGGCAGAAGATGAAATGGCCAAAATCAAAAAGAAAAATACAATCTACAAGAGAAATAAAGCGAACGGCCTGAGAGTCGCAGAAAGTGTAAATTCTGCAGATTACCGCTCTGAGCTGATTTATGAAGCAACTATCGAAGAAGACAGAGCAAAAATCTGGGACAGAGCAGATGCATGGGAGAAATGCAGTGTAGTAAACGGAATTGGCCTGGTCGATGTTGTTCTGAAGGCAGGAGAGAAGGATGCGATCCTGGAGAAGCTGGATGAAATTTCTGGATTTACACCGTCCATGGAGGAAGTGGCAAAAAACTGATAACCGCCGGCGGTAAGACAACTCTGCTTCATATCATTTTCCAAAGACATCATATTCCATTCGATGAGGTACTCGATAAGCCAAAATGGGCGCAGGCTTTAATGCTGGAATCAATGAAAATTCAGTTAAAGGAAGAAGAAAAGCGCAGGAAGGAAAAACAAGGAATCGTAGAAGACGAGGAAGGAGGCGAATGATTTGGCAGAAACCGTAAGAATTGAAATTCCGGTGAGTGTGAAGGATAACACATCAAGTGGAGTACAGTCGGCAACCCAGAATTTATCCGGGTTCGAAAAAAGCATGAAAAGAACCGAACAGCAGTTGAACAGAATAGACCGAGCGCACCATATAAGAGTTGATGCTGATGACAGAGCGTCAGGAACAATCAACAAGTTGTCAAGCGCGACCGAAAGTTTGGACGGAACAGATGCAGACGTAGATATTTTGGCGAGTGATTCAGCAAGTCAGATTGTCAATCAAGTTGAAAATCAGATTAATGCGCTGGATGGTTCAGCAGCAGACGTGGATGTGGGGGCAAATGACACTGCTACCCAAGTAGTGAGTGCGGCCGGCGATGCCGTTGAGAATTTTGATGGACAATCCGGTGACGCAGAAATCGGAACCGATGATAGCGCTACTCCGACCATACGAGCGGCGGAAGATGCAGTGGAAAATTTCGATGGAAGTTCTGGAGATGCGGAGATTGGGGCAGATGATGGAGCAACACCAGTGATACGGGCGGCGCAAGATGCAGTGGAAAATTTTGGCGGCATGTCTGGAAATGCAGAAATCGGAGCTGACGATCAGGCGTCTCCAGTAATTGATTCGGCCAGGGACAAAGCAGAATCCTGGGCCGGCTCTGTTTTTAATGCCACGATAGGTATCATTGATAACCTGACAACACCAATGCAGAGCGTACTTAGAGCTGCAAGTAGTCCTATTGTGCAGGGAGCGTCATTGTTGGGAGTTTCACTTGGAATGGCGGACACTGTAAATACATTCAAAGATTTTGAATACATGATGTCTCAGGTAAAAGCGATATCCGGAGCAACGGGACAGGATTTTGATGATCTAACGGCAAAGGCGAAAGAAATGGGGGCCACCACAAAGTACACCGCCGAGCAGTCAGCCGAAGCATTTAACTAAAGGAAGGGATTGTAACGTGATCAATGCGTAGTTGCAATCTGTGGTGTCTGCAATGAACCTATCAAGTAGATTGCAGATTATGAGCGAGGAAAGAAGCTGGGAGGTGGTTTGCAACCATGGTCAGAGTGTTAAGGCTATGTGTAAAAGCATAGTCAACCGCAACGCGTAGATGGTGAACCTGTAATTGAGATATCACAGAATATAATCCGTCCAAGAGGCCTCGCTATCGGATAGGGTGCCCTGCAGAAGGGGACGGTAAAAAGGTACGCTGGACGTGTCCTGTAATGGGGCAGATGCAAGGACAAAAAGCCTTGCGATAACAATCGACATGGCTATGGCTGGCTGGCAGCCGGATCAGATGATCTCTGGTATTTCCGGTATTATGAATCTGGCCGCGGCCAGTGGAGAGAGTCTGGCAAGTACCAGCGACATCGTGACAGATGCCCTGACAGCGTTTGGATTGAAAGCAGAGGATTCTGGACATTTTGCAGATGTATTGGCGCAGGCCAGTGCAAACGCCAATACGAATGTTGGCATGCTCGGTGAGTCTTTCAAATATGTGGCTCCAGTTGCTGGCGCAATGAATTACAGTGTAGAGGATGTTTCCCTTGGATTAGGCCTCATGGCAAACAGTTCCGTGAAGGGATCGATGGCCGGAACAAGCCTCAAGACTGCATTGGCAAATATGGCAGCACCTACGGATAGCATGGCGGCCGCTATGGAACGTTATGGAATTAGCTTAACCGATGATACCGGGAACATGAAAACGTTTAAAGGTGTTATGGATAATCTGCGAAGTAGCTTAGGCGGACTTTCCGAAACAGAACAGACGGCGGCAGCATCCACGATTTTCGGCAAAGAGTCAATGGCTGGAATGCTCGCTATTATCAATGCCAGCGAGGAAGATTATAACAATCTGACTGAAGCGATCTACAACGCCGATGGAGCGGCACAGGAAATGGCCGATACAATGCTGGACAATTTAGCTGGTTCAATGACTTTGATGCAGAGTGCAGTAGAAGGAGTGCAGAACTCTTTTGGGGAAAGGCTTTCCCCATATCTGAAAAGTGCAGTTGATGGTATTACTGCAGAAATGCCGGCGGTAGAAGAAACGTTGAACAATATTATGGACGTTGTAGACGGAAGAGCTGCGGCTTTCAAAAGGAGCATCAAAAGTATGACAAGCTCTCAAGATTGGCAGAACTCTGATTTCTTTGGCAAGATTGATATTGCTTGGAACAAAATCATTGCCGAACCTTTCTTGAGTTGGGCAGGATCAGAAGGTAAGTCGATGCTGTCACAAGGAATCGGAAAACTGTTTTCCAGTGCATCAGCAATCTTGCCAGGCGGCGAAAAAGCAGGGTTGACAAGTTGGCTAAGCGCAGGTTTGCTTGGCATTGGAGCATCAAAATTGATTAGTGGAGGTAAAAATGTTGCAAGTGCATTAGCCCCCATCGGATCGGCAATAAAAAATATAGCATCAGCAGCCTCCGAAGCAGATACCGTCGGAGGATTTTTTTCGTCTTTAACAGGTATGACCTCTAAGGCGGGAATGATTGGAATTGGAGCCGCGGCCATAGTTACGGCTATTGCCGGAATTGCGGTAGCGATAGATAATTATAATTCCAAAGTTCTCAATGATAACTTGGAGGAGCATTTCGGCAAGATCAAGCTGTCGGCAAAAGAGGCGGAGGAAGCGGCTTCTGGAATCTTGGATGCAAAATATTTGGTAAATGTTGAGATGGCCATCAATGAATTTAAGAATGCAGATGAGTTGAGAGCAAAAGCAGAGGAAGCACTGCAGGCAAATCAGGCATTGACCTGGAAGAGCAGTGTTGGTATCGAGTTGACCGCAGATGAGCAGCAGTCATACAAGGATAATGTAACAACCTTTGTGGAGAGCAAAATTTCCGAACTTGAAAGCCGGACATTTGCCGCACATATAAGTGTGCAGACATTTTTGGGAGGTACCAAGGAAGGCGAAAGTTTGGCTAGCAGTATTGAAGAGTGGGCCCGCGCGGATCATCTGGAATTGACAAACCTGTCCAAAGATTTGCAGACAGCTGTAGAGAATGCCCTGCAGGATGGCATCATTGATGTTGACGAAGCGAAGGCAGTAGCGGCGTTGCAGGAAAAGATGAACAGCATAACTGGTAAGTGGAAGCAAGCAGAAGCGCAAGCACAACTTGATTGGATTAACCAAGAATATGGAAGTTTAAGTGGCAAAGACCTGACAAGTGATTCTTTCGCAGAGGTAGTTGAGGCATTATCAAGTCAGAGAGCTACCGCGGCGGAAGAAACCCAGGCATTGGCAACGGAGTTTTATTCCTACCTAAATGCTGCAGAATCATCGGGAAGAATAACGGCAAGCCAGAATGAACATTATCATGACCTAGCTGGCCAGGCCATCCGAAATCAGAAGGCGAACGATCTTGTGACCAGTTTGAATTTCGAGACAAATACGTTGAGTGATACATACGGAAGCAAGATCCAGGAGAGTAGCCAGAAGGTACAAAAAGCGGCCGGAGAAGCCGTGGCAGCAGCACAGCAAGAGCTGGCAAATGGCATGATGGGACGTTGGCTTTTGACAATGGAAGATGATGTCAAAGCACTGAGCGGCGGGAATGGAAAGAGCGGAGTTGGCCTCGCGAAATGGATATCGGATGCAGATCAAAGTGCGCTTAATGATTTATGGGAGGTTATGAAACCGGATGCAAACGCTATGCGTAGTCTCGTAGATGAATATGTGAACGTTGGTCAGGACGTACCAAAACAGATCATGGATAAGTTCAACGAGACAATGGCACTTGGAGCAGCTTCCGGCGATGCAAGCGCCGCTTGGGATGTATACGCAAAAAATATTGCAGATTCCGGAGATAAAGCCCTGATCGATGCCGTGAACAAGATGGATGCGGATGGACAACTCGGAGACGAATTTTCAGCAGCGTGGAAGCGCGCAACAGCTTCAGTTACAGATGAGCCAGTAGAATTGGGAGACCTGAAAGCGGAAGTTGATGGCGTAGATATCGATAAAGATGCCTGGGTTTCTCGATTGAATGAAAAGTTGGGAGATTTGGCGACAACTGAGGAAGTCACAGCAGAAGGAGCAACCATTAAAGTTGAAGCGGGAGACTGCTTATGGGATATCGGCAATGCTCTTGGCGTTGACTGGCAGACTATAGCAGAGGAGAACGGAATTGAAAGTCCGTACATCATTCATCCAGGAGACGAGATCAGGATTTCCATGGATACATTGACTGCTGAAGTAGACGGAGATGCGGCACAAGAAGCTATCAACCAGGCAATGTCTGCGCTGACAACTGAGGGTGCTGAATTTTCTGTTACTGCAGAAGGCGTTCAGGTAGACTTGGCAGATGTCCAGGTGGATTCAGAATCGGTTGCTGCCCAAATCGAGACAGCACTCGGAATGGAATCCGGAACACTCGCGGCAAATAAAATCGATGTACAGACAGGAGCAACGGTAACTGTACCAGCAGAATTGGTACAGGTAGATGCATCTGGTCTGCAGGAAGCAACGCAGGAAGCGATAAGTCAGACAGAAACAGAGCCGGTTGAGAAGGATACTTCCGCAAATGTTAATGTGACGGATACCACAACAAATACTGGCGATGTGCAAGGAAAAGTTGAAGAAGATTTGCAGGGAGCTGTTGGAGAAGTACCAGTTGAAGGCAGCGCAGATGTTACGATTTCTGATGCGACGACAGATACGGCCGGAGTAGAAGAATCGGTGACATCAGAGCTGGAAGGAGCAGTAAGTAATGTGGCGGCCGCCGGTCATGCGGAGATAACATTAGATCAGTCGAACAATGCGGACGAAATTTATTCTCTCGCAACCGATGATGTTGTGACTGCCTTTGCGCAGACGATTCCTTCAAATGGCCACGCCAACATCACTTTAGATCAGAGCAACAACGCGGATGAAATCTACGCACAGGCTACATCAGAGGTGCAGTCGATATTTTCAACAACGATACCAGCAAGCGCATCTGTGGCAGTAACTCTGGATTGGCATATTACGAACCCGTTAGCAAGTATTTCAACTTCCAACAAGGGATCGTCCGTATCGGCGACGATCGCGGGCCACGCTTTCGGCGGCGAAGTCGGAACAAACGGACCGGAGTTGTCGTGGGTTGGTGAAGAAGGACTTGAATATATCATTCCAACGGTGCCAGCGAGAAGACAGCGCGGTATTGAATTATGGGAGTCTGCAGGTCGTACGCTTGGCGTTCTTGGGCCAGATGGTCAAATAACCGCTCATGCAAACGGTGGAGCTGTTGGTGGAAATATCCCGAATGCGGTATTTTATTCCAACAAGGGATCGTCCGTATCGGCGACGATCGCGGGCCACGCTTTCGGCGGCGAAGTCGGAACAAACGGACCGGAGTTGTCGTGGGTTGGCGAAGAAGGACTTGAATACATCATTCCAACAGTACTGGGGCGCAGACAAAAAGGAATCGACTTGTGGATGCAGGCGGGAAAAACGCTGGGGATGTTTGAGTCCGAAGATGAAATTTCAGCACATGCAAGCGGTGGAGCTGTTGGTGCGGGGAGCAGTCTTATCCCAGAAGATTCTATGCAGTTGGAACAGATGCCAGAAAAGAAAGATGCGGTAGTCTGGAGCGTCATGGGACAAGCGATATCCAGTGAGAGTAGTAAAGGTGCATCGGAAGGAGATGAAGTAACCTCCACAGTAAACAATACACAGCAGAATAGCAGTGGAGAAAAGGTAGAGATTAATGTAAATATGAATCCGGTCATTAAGATCGAAGGAAACAACATGGACAAAGAGGAGATTTTCCAGGTTCTGCAGGAAAGAATGTCAGAGATGGTAGACGATTTCGGAAATGAAATTGCAGAACGTATGAGTAAGATCTTTAATAATATGCCGGCAGTACAGGAGGCGTAAGAGATGAATGCATCGATCAGACCTTCCGGCGGAGCGGTGACACAGTTCCCAATGATGCCGGAAAAAATCACTCTTGGAGCAGAAGCAAAGTTCATGACCTATTCCATCATATCTCTTGGGGATATAAAAATCCCCAGGGGACAGGGAATAAAGGAAATATCATGGTCTGGAATCTTTCCGGGAAAAGCAAGAAAAAATCATTCTTTTGTGTCAGCGTGGGTTGAACCCGACACACTAATTAAGCGTATAGAGCAGTGCCGAGATGAAGGAACTATTTGCAATTTACTGGTGACAGGGACTTGTATAAACTACAGCGTGTATGTCTCCAGTTTTAAAGGCAAATATTCTGGAGGACTCGGCGATTTTTACTATGATATAGAATTTATCGTAGCGAGGGAAATCAAGATTTTCAACACAAATGAGTTAAAAATTGATACACCTTCCACACCTAAAAGGCCGGCACCAAAGGAAAGTAGCAAAAAATCCACTACAGGCAGCAAAACAACAACCTATACCATTAAATCTGGAGATACGCTATATAGGATTGCGCAGAGTCAATTAGGCAAAGCTTCTCGATATCCGGAAATCTACAATCTGAATAAAAGCAAGATCGAAGCGGAAGCTAAGAAACATGGCAAAAAATCTTCAGATAATGGCCACTGGATTTATCCAGGAACAACGCTGACTATTCCGAAGAAGTAGGAGGTGTTCTCTTGATAAATGTAAATAATGTTTCGTATACAGTGATCGTTATTACTGAAAAGAAGTTGCAATTGAACATTACCCAGGCTGTTGAGGAATTGGGGTGGGAAGAAAATGAAGATGAGTTGGCAACGAAGATACATTTTAATATGTATAATGCACTGTACAATAAAGAACGAATTTCTTCCCTGGTAAAGATCAATTCGATTGTGGCAGTAAAAGCCTACTGGGGAAGCGGCAAAGGGATTGTTGCGATGGGAAATATTGTGGAATGCGAAAGGAAGGTTTCAAAAAGCGATGATATTTTCAACGTCGTCGCTTATGACAACCTTTTTAATTTGCAGAAAAGTAGCGATAATGTTTATTTTGCTGCCGGAAAGAAAACAAAAAGTGTGCTGACGGCAATCTTTGAATCATGGGGTATTACGATTTCGAAGTATACAGGCCCGGATGTGGCGCATAAGAAGATTTTGTTCAAAAATAAAAGGTTGGGAGATATCATCCGGGAAGTTCTGGACGAAGCTAAGAAGAAAGGTGGAGTGGCTGCGATAGTTCGAAGCACAGAATTGAAAATTCAAGTTGTTGCGAAAGGCAGCAATACAGAGATTTATCATTTTTCGGGTGATGTTTCTACTCAGGCGACCCATAAGACCAGTATTGCGAATTTGGTTACGAGGGTAAAAATCATTTCTTCTGGAAAAACAGACGAGGCGGCAAAGGTGGAAGCGACTGTCAATGGCAAAACCCAATACGGAGTATTTCAAACAATTATTACCAATTCAAAGAGTGATACATTGGATGATGCAAAAAAGGAAGCAAATGAAATTCTGGAAGAGAAAGGAAGTCCCAAAATCACAAGCAAGTTGATTGCGCCAGATATTCCCTGCATCCGGAAAGGAGACAAGATCCACGCGAAAGTCGGTTCTCTTAATGGCTATTATCTGGTAAACAGTATTCAGCATAATGCTAAAAACGGCCAGATGACAATGGAGATAGAAGAAGCTACAGCCCCTGCGGCAAAGGACAATTCTTCGAATAACACAAAAAAGAAGACATACAAGGTCGGAGACACGGTGTATTTCAAAGGCGGTACGCATTATGTGAGCAGTTGGCCGGGTGCAAAAGGGTACAAAGCAACTGCTGGAAAAGCGAAAATTACATTGGGACCTGATTGTGTAGGGAACGGAAAAGCTCATCCTTGGCATTTGAAACATCTGGATAACAAAAGCAATGTGGAAGGCTGGGTTAATGAAGGAGCTTTTGAGTAGGAGGTGGAAGCGTGGCAGATACAGCGGGAGGCAATCCCGGTATGAATAAACTGGCCAGAGTGTTGCAACAAAGAATAAAAGAAACGCTGGAATATAGGATAGGGGACGTAGAGTCAGACTTTGGAACCATCGGGAAAGATGGAAGTCTGACAACAAATACGTTTCCTATTCCGATTCCCAGAGGTGAATATTACCTGGGACGGTTGGTTTCTGGTTTGACGGTTAAAATTTCTGGAGGAGGGCATGAACATTCAGCGAGTTTGCCGAAGATACAGGCTGGAGACACCGTCCTTGTAACATGGGTGAAAAACACTCCAGTTGTAATTGATGTGATAAAGAAATCATAGGGAGGACTTATGGCAGAACAGTTATTTCCGGTATTCGACCTGCCGGAGATACCGGATGATCCCGAATACGAAGAAAGATATCGTCCATCGGTAGCGTTCGACTTCGAAAAAGGGGATTTCGTAAGAGACGGATCTAATAAAATGGTTCGCGCAGACGGCAGGGAAGCATATATGCAGTGGTGCTGGAAAGTTGTTCAGACAGAAAGAGAAGCATTTCTGGCATACAGCGATGAGATTGGCACTGAATTTGAGCATATGGAAGATTTTCCGGATAGAGATTCGAGGGAAAGTGAGATCGAGCGGACGATTACCGATGCGTTGCTGGTTCATCCTGCGACAGAGTACGTTCGAGATTTTATTTTTGACTACAGCTCTGGAGACGCAGTGGTTTCGTTCATTGTCAAGGGAGCGCAGTGGGAAGAGGAAGAAACAATATCAACTGTCTTTGAGAAAGGGGTGAACTAAGATGGCAGAAAATTTTACAGTGCCCGCATTTCTGCAGGAGTGTGATGTAGATACGATCCACCAGAAAATGATGGATATGCTTCCAGACGATATAGACAAAACGGAAGCAGGGTTCCCCTGGGATTTCACCAGACCGACAGCATTGATTGCATCAGAATTGTTGGAATATTACATCCCGGAGACGTTGAAACTGATGTTTCCGCAATGGAGTAGCGGAGAATTTCTGGATTACTTGGCGAATATGGCAAGGCTGGCAAGAAAGGCACCAAGCTTCGCTAGCGTTACAATCGAGATCACTGGAGAGCCAGGAAAGATTATTGCTGCAGGTACAGTATTCGCAACGCCAGCGACAGAGGAAGCGGAGTCAATAGAGTTTGCGACCGAAGAGGCTTGCGTATTGAATGAAGAGGGTACCGGAGCTGTAATTGCTAGGGCAATGATTGCTGGCATTAAATCAAATGTAAATGCAAACACAGTCACAATGATGTCAGTTCCGGTGGAAGGAATTATATCAATCACCAATCCGGCAAAAGCAACCGGTGGTACTGATGAAGAAGCGGATGATGAGCTGAGGGAAAGAATTCTTGATGCGAACGAGCAGATGGATGATTCCTATATTGGAAATGAATCAGATTACAAGCGTTGGGCAGAGACTGTAGCCGGAATAGGAACGGCTATTGTTGTGCCAGAATGGAATGGACCAGAAACCGTAAAGATTATTGTTCTGGACGGAAACGGAGAAGCTGCAAACGAAACGCTCCAGAAAGCAGTATATAACTACATAATGAGTCCTGAAAGCCCACTGGACAGACTTGCACCGCCGAACACGATTCTGACGGTTTCTGCTCCGGAGTTGGTAGAGATAGATTATACCATCAAGAGTGTTGAACTGGAAGATGGATACGTGCAGGAAGAAGTTCTGAAAGATTTTAAAGCTGGCCTTGCGAAGTATTACAAGACCGTAAATTCGGAAGGAGAAGTGAAATACAACTGGGTACATTCGGTACTTACCAATACGCCCGGTGTTGATGATTTTGAGGAGTTGCTTATGAATGGTGGCATTTCAAACATCGAAATCAAACTGGATCAGTATCCAAACACAAAATCTGTTACTGTGAAGGAGGGGAACTAAATGTTTGATTTAGAAAACTTCCCAACCAGAGAACTTGCAAAGGACATGATGAGTATGATCTCTCCCATCTATGATAATTCATATGTGGGAAAATGGATTTTCGAGGTTATGAGCGTACCTCTGTCATTGGCGCAGGACACAATTAACGAATTAAGGGAGCAGGTATTTCCTGAAACAGCAACCTGGTCCCTTCCTTATTGGGAGCAAAGTTATGGGCTGCCGACCAATGAAGCATTGAGTATTGAAGAACGCCGGAGTCGAGTTATTTCAAAAAGGAACTACAGGAAGCCGATGAATCCGGCCAGAATCGAGATGCTGCTGAAAGAATTGTGTGGAAGAGATGTCAAGCTAATTGAAAACACAGCACCTCATACCTTTGAAATCAGCGTAAGCCCTGGAACTTCGGAAGCCAGTTTAGATCAGATTATAAAATTGGTGAACGAGGTGAAACAGGCACAAAAAAGTTTCCGAGTGGTTTTTGATACTCCAACAACAATCAAAATTCGGGCAGATCCTCAGCCGCAGAAATTCCCTTATCGAATGACAGCAAGAGGAAGAAAAGCAGGTACATATCCGCAAGTTAATTGGGTAGGGATTTCGGAACATGGTTCTGTTATTGTGACTGCGAACAGAATGAGTAGGGAATTTCCTTATGTTGTAGCTGGAACCAAACCGGATAGAGCATACAATGCCCGTCTGACTGCGTTACAGCTGCAGGCTTCGTCAGAAGGTAAAGGTGTTGAGTTTCCCTATCCTATTTCTGGCACAAAACCAGATAGGAGCTTTCTGGCCGAGATAGAACCAGGAGCGTTGAATGTGCAGGTAGATAGCACAAATGCAGAAGTTTTGTATCGCGCTTGCGGAAGCAAAAGAAAATTGTAAAAGGAGGAGTAGCAATGTTATCAGCTGCGGCACTGGCCGGATTCAGAAATTATGTGAAGAATACGGTCGCTTATGCCAAATACAAAATCGGTTCCACCTATTACCGGTCAGAGATTACAGATATCACTATTAGCAGTGATGGAAAAGTAAAGATTGAATTTATATTAAACCCTTCGGAATCCGGTGAGGTAAAGGTAACAGAAGTACAGCTTTACAGTACAAGTGGAGAGCTTTGGTGGAGTAAAGTTGAAAATATCACCAAGAAATCCAAAAAGGAAGGTATTTATTACCGAGTAACCATCAACATTTTAGAGGAGTAGGAAGGAGGTATGCACGATGTATGAACCGACATATTGGAAAGATGAAGTCGTAGAAAATCCGTACCGATACAAAGAAACTCAGAACTCAGATGGTAGCATCGAACACGTTCCATATCCGGGTGAAGTCCTGCAGGAAGGAACAGAACAGAGTGCCAAGAACTTTAATCATATGGAGCAGGGTATTTTGGAAGCTCATGAAATGAGTGCAGAGGCAGTCAGAATGCTGAACAGCGTTATCAGAAAGGTACAAGGACTTGACGGTGAAAAAATCACGGTTGTCTTGACAAATTCACAGACATATCCGTTCAATAATTCGCAGAAAACGCTGCAGTTACAAACTCGACGCAATTACAAGACGTATCTTATTACTGCGGAGGTTGTAAGCGTGACAGGCGGAGCAGTAGGAGATATCGAATTTGCAGACAAGTTGTTGAATGGATTTAAGGTAGCGTATACCGGGTCAGCGAAATCTGTAACCCTGGACCTGTATGTAAGAGGAGGTATGTGATTATGGCAAATGTAATCATCAAAGATGAAAGAAGACAGGCGGATATCGAGTATATCGCAAAAAAGTACGGCATCGATCCAAACAATAAGGCGATGAGAGAGGCGGCAGAGGTAACCGCGGCCAGAAGTCGCGAAGCAATGGAAGCAGGAAAAACACAGAGGAGGTATTATTGATGAAGGTTACATATTTACCGGAAGATGGAAAAAATTTTATCCCATATGAAGTGTCCGGAAAAACAATCAATTTCGATTCTGGAGAGCTGATGTTTGATGTTTCAAAAAAGGAACGAGATTATCAGGTTGTGATCGATATTTGCAAAGATTATACCGGCGGCCTGGTAATGGGAACCCGAACAGGTACTGAATATGTTGCAGAGATCATTATTCCGGCACGGGAATATACGGAAGTGGAAAAAGAAAATCCGAACTATGATCCAGAGAATGAAGAGGGAACCGAACAGCCTACTATCAAAGAGCTGAAGCCGGTTCCTTTTTCTATGGATCGTTGCGAACTGAGATTATGGGAAAGAGAGGTCTAAATCATGGCAAATTTTGATGATATGAAGCTGGCAGTCGAGGCACTGTCCGGAGGAAAGAACACAGTTTTACTGGATGATCGTGGGATGCCGTCCATCATGGTTGCGTTTCCAAAATTCAAAATCTCAGATGTAATTGCTGGAGGAAGTGAGAACATCCATCCGGCATTTTCTGTAGGTGGTGCGGAAAAAGATGTTGTGTATGTCTCGAAATTCCAGAACATTGTAATGAATGACAGAGCATACTCACTTCCGTTTAAGGACCCGAAGACCGGCGTGAACTTCGACCAGTCCGTCAACTACTGCAGAAACAAAGGAACCGGATGGGGCCTGATGCCGTATTCCTTATGGAGCGCTATCGCTCTGTGGTGTAGAAAAAACGGCACTATGCCAAGAGGTAACAATAACTACGGCAGCGATCACGGATATCCACACGAGAAAGGGACACCGACTTACTACGATAGTAATAAGATCGCTCGTGTAGCAACCGGTTCTGGTCCTGATACATGGAGCCACAACTGGATGCCTGACGGAATCTTCGATCTGAATGGAAATGTGTGGGAGTGGTGCGCCGGCATGAGACTGGTTGATGGCGAAATCCAGATTATTCCGTATGCGAACAGCATGATTTTGACAACCAGTATGGCGGCTGGTTCTACAGAATGGAAAGCAATCGCAGCTGACGGTTCACTGGTGGCTCCGGGAACTGCTGGTACTTTGAAATGGGATGTTGTTTCTGGAAAGATTCAGCTTACCAAAGGAACTATCACGCCGAAAGACACAGGAAACTGGCTGCCATATAACAATATGACACTTGGCGAAGGACTTACAGCAGCTCCGGAGTTGGCAAAAGCTCTCCTCCTGTATCCGGATGAGCCAAACGGAGATTACGGTGGAGATTACCATGGAGTAAATACTTCCGGAGAGCGTTTGCCGCTCTGCGGGGGCAGCTGGGTCGACACTTCCAGTGCTGGCGTGTTCTACGTGAGCCTGAACAGCCCTCGGACTGACGCCGGCGGCGGCATCGGTTTCCGCTCCGCTTTTGTAAACTGAGGACTGTAAACTGATTGCCGCCTGGGAAGGCGGCGTTTGTGGTGAAAGGAGAAAGAATGTGGCAGAACAGAGATCCGACAACATGACAGCAGAGATGGAAGAGGAAGGGCTAACGATATTACAGAAAATTGAAGATATGGAAATCTACGCCCTCCCTCTCATCGAAAGATGGTCTATTGCACACCAGAAATTATTAGGTGACGATATAGCTCATTGTATGAACAGAATGTCGCAGCTGGCGTCGGCATTAACGGTTGCATACTACAAGAAAACTTCCATCAGCGAACTGGATGAAACGAACAAAGCTCTCCAGTCCCACATCAGAGTAGCCTACCGCCTGGGATATTTAAAAGGAAAATCTTCAAGGAGTGAATGGGAAGGCCGTTCTGCTGAAATCGGAAGAATGATTGGAAAATATAAAGAATGGGTATACGGCGATCAAAAATCGTCACAACAGAATAAAAGTGCAAAATCAAGGTACAGCCGGTAATGATCCGGTTGTACCGCCGGGAATAGGCTATTTCGTTTGCCGATCTGCGGGGGCAACTGGAACAACACTTCCAATGCTGGCGTGTTCAACGTGAACCTGAACAACCCTCGGACTAACGCCAACGGCAACATCGGTTTCCGCTCCGCTTTACTCTCATATGCCAGAACCGGTCAGTTCAAGGACTGCCGGCAGTGCGAGAGATTTAAAGGAGTCTATTTCCGCTCCGACCGTGTGGAAGGAGAAAAAATGGTTCTACTCGTGCGTGGGTAGAGCCGTCCCTGTGGAGACACACAAAGCAGGAGACACCTATGGAGGCCGCAAGTAACGAGAGTGAAAGCTGCCACACATAGTCAAATACAAAGGAGCGATAACGCAACATGAAGATTAAGAATGTTTTTGATCTTATCTTCTCCATGGAAAATCTGTATGGAGCCTTAGAAGATGCTTCAGATCAAAGGAGATACAACAAGGATGTAATGCTCTTCAATTTCAACGCCTGGGATAATTTGAAAGAGATTAGAGATTCTGTTTACGATGGGACGTATACCATAGACAAATATTATATTTTCTATGTGTACGAACCGAAGAAAAGGATGATAATGTCCATCAAATTTAAACACAGAGTTGTTCAATGGGCGATATACAGAGTTATCAATCCTATGCTGATTAAGGGATATATCAAGGATTCTTACGGATGTATCCCGGAAAGAGGACCACTGACCGCTATGTTTCGGCTTAAATACTGGTTGGAACAGGTGAACCGTAAGGATGAGCAGTGGTATTACTTAAAGCTAGATATAAGCAAATATTTTTACCGAATATCTCACCGGATACTAAAGAAAATACTTGCAAAGAAAATTAAGGACCAGCGGTTACTGAAATTGCTGGAATCAATTATAGATTGCAAACATACACCGTTTGGATTGCCGCCAGGACGTTCACCAGGGGAAGTGCCTTTGGAAGAACGTCTTTTTGATGTCGGAATGCCTATCGGAAATCTGTTATCACAGGTGTTTGCGAATGTATATCTGGACGCACTGGATCAGTTCTGCAAGAGGGAATTGCAAATTCATTGTTATGTCCGATACATGGATGATGTGATTATTCTCAGTAGTAGCAAGGCACAGCTCCAGGAATGGAAAGTCAGAATTGCTTCTTTTCTGGAAACGGAGTTGGAACTGCAGCTAAACAATAAAACTTGTATCCGGCCAATAAATCAAGGTATTGAATTTGTTGGATACAGGGTATGGCCTGACAAAGTGGTACTCAGGAAGAAAACAACGCTTCACATCAAGAGAGTTTTGAAAGCAAAGAAAGAAGCGTACAGAGTAAAGGAAATTTCTTTTAAGCAGGCAACAGACACACTGCAGAGTTACTTGGGGATGATGAAGTATTGTGACTGCGATGCACTGAAGGAGAAGATTCTGGATGATTTTGTCCTGACGCACGCAGACATGAAACAAATATACGAGGAAGGAGGGGATCGGGATGAGAACTACTATCGCAGAGGTGATGGATGGTCAGTCGAAGATTATCCAGTTACAGACGAAACTCATAGACCGGCTGGCACTTGCATTGCTGCAGCATGGAACTATTGAGGATGAGGAACTGACAATGATTAAAGAAGCAGCGGATCTGCAGAAAGGACTGGAAGAATGAAACCTAAAAGTAGAATCAATCGTAGAGCAGGTCCGACAACACACGCACGCCATAAAAAGAAATGAGGAAGGAATACGAAAATGGAGTATCTAATTAACCTAGTAGGAAATTATAGCATTGGCTGGGGCATTACTATAATTGCGGCGTTGGTATTCCTTGTTTTGTGTTATCGGAAAGTAGAGAGTTACTTTTCTGACAAGGCAATTCATGAAAAGGAAAAAAACGAACAATTCAAAAAAGTTATGGATCAGGTGAATATGTACCCATCATGGCATCAGCAGAGTATAGAAATTCAGCAGCAGTTCAACAAAAGCATCGCAGAGCTGAAAGAAGGCATGGATCAACACCAGAAGCAGCTGGAAAAGATTGAAGAGGACATTATCAGCAGAGAGCGTAGTAAGCTTCGAGACAGGCTTCTGCAATCGCATCGATATTTTACAAGTCCGGAAAAAAATCCGCTTCATGCATGGAGCGAAATGGAAGCAGATGCGTTTTGGTCTATGTTTAAGGAATACGAAAATGCAAAAGGGAATGGACATATGCATACGGTTGTACAGCCCGAGATGAGAGCATTGGAAGTGATTCCGATGCACGAAGATGCCAAAATTGCTGAACTGATGGGGAGCAGAAAGTAACCTGTAATAAAGACCAATGGGAGGCTGTAGGTGAAATGAAAAAAATTAAAAAAGTGGTTGCGGCCGTAAAGAAGGTCGGAACCTTGAACCTGGTACTGATTCTGGTCGGTGCCTTTTTTGTTTGGTTTAACTGGCAGATGATCCTGGTTTTCCGGGAATATGGAAGTATGCCGGAAACCTATGCCTGCGCTGTTGTGGCAGCAACAATAGGTGAGTGTGGAATCTGCGGCTGGATTCGGACGAATAAAGATAAGCGGCTGGATCGGAAATGGCAGAAAGAAGACGAAAAAGAAAGTCAAGAACAATATGTCTCCGACATAAATGTCGGTAACAAAAACGAGGAGGAAAACTTATGAGCTTAGAGATTTTTTTACTGTTACTGCTGATTGTATCTATTTTTACAGGACTCTTCACAGAGGGAATCAAGAAATTGATGGATGAGGTAAACAAGAAATACCTCTCCAATTTCTTGGCCGGTTTCGTTGCAGTCGTACTGTCAGTTCTGGTAGATGCGGGATATATCATTCTGACGGAGGCACAGATCAATGCAAAGATGGCTGTATATTTAATCGCTCTGGTGCTGTTATCCTGGCTGGCATCAATGGTGGGATACGACAAGGTGATCCAGGCTATTACGCAGTGCAAGAAGTACAAAGAGGAATAGATATGGGGAATGTAGCAAAAATCGTAGTGGGGGTGCTTGCTATAGGCGGCACCTTTTTCATTCTGTTAATCAGAGAATTTGGGGAATTTATTGACAAAGTTTCACCCTACAACTGGGGAGAAAGCGAGGTGCTGAAAGATGAGTATAAACGTTGAGGCCGAGAAAAGAGCTTACAAGAAATTCAGACAGGCCGGCATGACTGCAGCTGGGGCTTGTGGCTTGATCGGAAACCTGGAAGCGGAGAGCGATGGTTTCTACACAAACCGGGTGGAATACCTGTGCCTTAAACGGCTGAAAGAAAACGGAAAGGTTTATACCGATACCACCTATACTGCAGCAATCGACAGCGGAAAGATTTCTTGCGAGGAGTTCTTACATCCGCTTTCCGGAAAGCAGTATGGGTACGGTCTGGCGCAGTGGACAAGTCCAGGGCGAAAATCAGGTCTATGGAATCTGGCAAAGCAGAAAGGTGTATCCATTGCCAACGAAGATATGCAGATCGAATATCTGCTGAAAGAATTGCAGGAGAGCTATGGAGCTGTACTGAAGATATTAAAAACCACAACATCCATTTGTGAAGCATCGGATGTTGTTCTGAAAAGGTTCGAGATTCCGGCAAATACAGGAGAGAGCGTATGCGCTGGACGAGCTGCCAGAGGACAGAAATTTTATGACAATTATGCGAAAGGAGTAACAAACATGACAGTTCAGCAGAAAAAGGAAAGTTCTATTACCTGGATGGAGAATACAGCGAAGGATGACAGCCATGGTTACGATCAGGACAATCGATGGGGACCGGACTATGATTGTTCATCTGCGGTAATCACGGCATGGGAGCAGGCCGGAGTTCCGGTAAAAACAAAGGGCGCTACATATACTGGAAATATGCGATCTGTATTCCTAAAAAATGGTTTCGTCGATGTTACCGCGAAAATCAATCTCACAACCGGAACGGGCCTGGAACGAAGCGATGTCCTTCTGTGTGAGGGCCGCCATACCGCTATGTACAGCGGAAACGGCAAAGAGGTTGAGGCTTCCATCAATGAAAAAGGTACAGCACATGGCGGAGCAAAAGGCGACCAGACAGGAAAAGAGTTTTTGATTCGTGATTACAGAAATTATCCATGGACCCATGTACTGAGATATACCGGCACCGGCGGAACGGCGGGAAACAAAAATTATCTGGAAAAAGGTGATTCTGGAGATGCTGTAAAAGAGATGCAGAAAATGTTGGTTGGCTGTGGATTCTCGTGTGGAAAATTTGGAGTAGATGGTTCCTTTGGGGGAGACACAGAAAAGGCTCTGATTTCCTTCCAGAAATTCTACGGGCTGGAGCAGGATGGCAAGTATGGTGATAACTCGAAAGCCAAACTGGCTTCTGTATACAACGGGAAAGTAGCTGCGAATACGCCGGAAAAGAAAGCTGCACCGTCGTACACTGTCGGTAAGACATATACCTTACAGGTGGAGTTGAAAGTGCGGACGGGTCCGGGAACAAACTACGCGGTTAAGAAGCATTCCCAGCTTACGGCGGACGGTCAGAAGCACGACAAGGATAAGGATGGCTGTTTAGATGCAGGAACGGAAGTAACATGCCAGGAAGTCCGAAAAGTTGGAGCTGATATCTGGATGAAAGCACCAAGCGGCTGGATGGCAGCCTACTACGAAGGCCAGATCTTTATTAAGTAGACTAAACGGAAAAGCCCCGGGGTGAAATATACCCGGGGCAAAAAGAAACGCCGCAGCTACGCGGCGTAAAGAATAATTCTTTTTTTCGGTCATTTTGGGTGTCTGACCATTTATTATGATAACATGCATTCAGTAGAAAAGTCAATCTACAATCGAACATATCGCAAAATCGAATTTTCCACATTATCCACACTCATATGAGGATAAGATACAAATGCGTAAAGCCTTATAAATAAAGGAAAATTTGCATGTCATAGTGAAAAATGTGTGACATTGTCACATCAATGTCACGAAACAGTCACGTCACTATTACTCTATATCTATTTCTATATCTAAATCTATATCTTTTTTCTCACTATTTTTAATCAGAAACGCAGTTGCGAAAATAAATTTGGAAAATAGAGCAAAACTATTGACAAATACGCAGTTGCGAGTTATAATATATATATAATCAAACAAAGCATAAGAACCAAACAGGTGGGTGCTATTTTTTTAGCCGGAAAGTTCGCAAGTGCGAATTTGATTAAAAAATTCGAAAGGAGGACGCCAGTTGGCAAAAAGAAAGAAACCGGAAGACAAAGAAAAAGAACTGCTTGAGAAGCGACTTCTTAAAATCCAGTTTTATGAAAGTGTGACAGCGATCATAACAGCCATAGTAACAATACTTTTAGCAATTATTACGGCAGCCTTAAATTGGATTAAGTAAATCGAACCAAACAGTTCCTTGATAGCGGGGGAGCGGGAACTCCCCTTGGCTATCAAGTCTACCATATAGGAGGACAGAAAGCAATGAGAAAATTGAGAAGATTTTTGACAGTGTTGCTGTTTATCAATTTTTCATGGGGAATGGCAACCGGGATGGAACCATTAAACTTCTGGTTGGTAATGGTAAACGGAACAGCAGTGATCGGTCTGGCAGTAGATGAGATGGAGGAAAGAAGATGGAAGCACTGATGAAGAAAGCAAAAGATATGATCGAGAAATTGGATTTTGATAGTTGCGTGAAATTATTCAATCAGCTTCCAAGTGGTCATCCGATGATCGATTTGGTATTCGACAGGATGGAAGCTATTGACCCGGAAAGATTTGAAGAGTGGCTGTGAGAGAGTGAGGAAGGAAAAATGAAGTTAAATGACATTGTAATGGCATCTACGCAAGATACAAAAATCAGAGTGGTTGTAAAACTGTACGGAACGAGTTTCCGCACAGAACATTTTCCGGAATACTTCTTAGAAAGCGAAGAGATGGATGAACTGATGGACAGAGAGGTTGTGGATATCAGAGTAGTTGATGATCTTTTGGAAGCCATATTGAGATAGGCAAGTAGGAGGACATAAACATTGGCAGTGCGAAGAACTTACTACAGGGATCGATGGAATGAAAAGAAGGTATGGGAAGTTGTAAAACTGGTTGGTGGCTATTATCTCCGGCAGTATATCAGCGGTCAGCAGGTAGGAAGAGGGATGAAGACATCGAAGAAATTTATCAAGAGCATCGGCGTTTTTGAATTTGAAGAAGTAGGAGGAATTGCAGGATGAAATGGGATGTTAAACACGACAGAGCAAAGAAGGTAATTGATCGTTTCCTGGATAACGCAGGATACTGGCAGGAGTCAGAAGACCTGGTTGCAGGCCTGACGGATGAAGAAAAGGAACTGGTAAATGCGGAAGTTGAACTGATGATTGCATCCATCAGAAAGCGTTACAAATTGCAGGAGCGTTTGCCAGAGCAGGCAGCTGAAGCAGAAAAGCCAGCAGAGAAAGCGGTAGAGAAAGCCGTAGAAGAACCGGTTAAAAAGCCAAGAGCAAGAAAGCCGAAGACAGAGAATGCGACACAAGAGAAGCCAGCGGCAAAGAGAACAAGAACCAAGAAAACAGAAAAGAAGGAAGCGTAAGGGCATGGGGAAAATGATTAGATGGAGTATGAAAGATCCTGCAGGTTGCATACAGAGAGGGCAGATGTCCCTCTCTCAGCTTCCGGGAATCCTTCTGAGCTTTGAAAATAGTGCGGCGGAGACTCTGAGAAGAACAGGTTCGGACCATGTATTGTATGCGGTAAAGATTTATAATGCGGCGGATGAGCTGACGGCAGTTCAGTTCTATATGAATCCGATGTCCGACGAAGAATTTCATAAGCTGGCTGGTAGAGGCCGCGGAACTATGGTATATGCGTTACATAATAGAAAGGTGAAGGTGGCGGGATGAAAAAGAAAATTGAAGAGTTGCTTCGACTGGCAATGAAAGTCCAGGAGAAGACAAGCGCATACGTGTCATTTGAGACATCAAATCATGGATGGGAATGCGTGGTAATGATTATGGATGATGGTTTTGAAATAAACCATGGGTATGATGGATGGTACGAAATGGATATATTTTATCCGGATGAAAGATCAGAGAAAGAGTATCAGAAAGCAAAAGAGCATTTGGTTAGATTGCTCAGAAAAAAGAGAAAGGTGGAAATGGCATGAATTTGGTAGCGAAACTGACGCAGGAACAAATTGAAAAACTTGCAGTGGAGATCCGGACGTTTCTCCTGGAACACGATATGTGGGTGGACACTCAGATTTATTTCAACGGAAAATGCTTCGACACACACGACAAGGAGACAGGCGAGTTCTATTACAATGATCCGGAACATCTGGTTGTGAGAGAAAACGAGGACCCAAGAAGATATTTTGAGAATGTGGCAGAAGATCATATTCTCAGTATGGCTTTTGAAGGCAGTGTTTGTCATATGCTCTGGTACGGTACAAATCCAGGAATCAAGAAAAAGTTCGACAGAATCTTTGAAAGATATGGGTTGATGTATGAATTTGGAGATATATGGAATTTTACTTGTTATTACATAGGGGACTGATCGGAGGTAAAGATGGGACACAGGAAAATGGCAGCGTATGGCGAGAGAGAACATAACGGAAGATACGCTCTCGAAGACTACGAATATTCCAGAAATCACACCAAGGCAGAGACTATCAAAAGATGGAAACGTAATCTTAAAAAGAAGGCCCGGGCGCATTGCCAGAGTGAAATTCTCAAAGCGATGCAGGCCAGCGGAGAGGAGAGATGAGATGGCATATTCAGATGTTCAGCAGACAGAATTCAATAGAGCAACGGAAAATCTGATTGAGATTACATGGACATATGTTAATCTGCAGAAAGAATTTCCAAAGCTGAGCGAAACAGACAGCATGGGTTGGAAGCAAATGTTTGTGGTTTGGGCCAATGAGTTTGAAGAAAACTACGGGCGAACCGATTGGGATGAGTCGGAGAAAACATACCAGGAAGCTATTGAAGAATTTGCAAAGGAGAAGATTTTTCAATGGGTAGGAATCAGGAAGTATATCTGCATAGGCCGGCACATCGAAGGAATAACGCTGAACCCTTATGAGTGGTTGATGGAAAAAGGCCGGAAGGTAAAGCTGTTTGAAAACGAGGTAGAAGCAAAGGCATATTTGATAACTAATGGTTATACCGATGAAGAGATGGAATTTTTAAAATTCGAGGAGGTTTGGTGCTGATATGGTAGAGAGAATTAAGGACACCTGCATTAGAATCCGTTCAGAAATGAATGGATGGACTGCATTTTCATTGTGAGCGAAGAAGATGCTGCGAGAGCAGAGAAAGTTCTGCAGGAAGCATGGGATAGTTATTGGGAAGACGGCGATGGCTGGTGCTGTGGAGATTATCTGGAAGACAAGATGATTAAGGCTGGCATTGCATTTGATTCATACTATGCAGAGTCGGAGGATTAAATATGCAGAGTAAGAAAATGCTTCTGATCGGAAGCTACTCACCGGAAAATGGAAGCAAGCCAGAGGTAATCGACCGGGATTATTACCGGCAAGGATGGATATTCAAGGATGAAGATGCTTTTCAGAACAGGCCAGACGATGTTTGCTATATTCCGGAATTGTCGGACGAAAAGTATACGAGGAACGACATATTGAAAATACTTGCCGGAGATGAAGAATTGGCCGAGACAATGTTCGAGGAACTGGATTGGCAGCATCCAGAAAGTCTGCTGGAAGACTGGAAAGCAAATGGCGAAATTGCTTGGTGCCCGCATTGCGCAGTATATGTTCAGACCTATGATGAAGAGATTGAAAAGTGCCCGGTATGTGGCGCAGAATTGGAGGATTGAGATGGATGATTTTATTTTAAAGATAACGGCAGAAATCGTTATTACGCAAGAAGATGTAGACGATATCATGTCAACTGCATTAGACAGCTCTATGTTGCAGTGCTGGTGCTCGGAAGTCAACGTAGTAGGAAGATACCTTGGTGAATACGCCAGCGATCAGATCAGCAGGGGCGGCGAACTGGAATTGTATGAAATTGAGGAAGAAACGTATCGTTCCCTGACGTTAGAAAATTTTAAGACTGGATTGCTGAAATACCTTTCAGAAGACTGTATGCCAGTTGCAAGACGCTACGATGGAACCTGGGGAGTTGATCCAGGAATGATTGATGAAATTGCAGCAGACGAAATTATCCAATACGCATTGTTTGAAGAAATTGTATATAGCTGAGGTAAGAGAATGAGCAAAGGAATTGTGACAGAATATCCGGAAATCTGCATTTTCTGCGGCAGACAGGCAGAGGCAGAACACCATTTAATCTTTGGAACTGCAGGAAGAGAACTCAGTGAAAAGGATGGCTTGAAAATCCCAGTTTGCAATAACTGCCACAATATGGGACAAAAGCTTTGCAGAATCCATGAAAATCCAATGGCAGAGAAATTATCAAAAATGCTCGGACAGGCTACATGGGAAAAAGAGTGGATCCTTACGAATGTTCCGGATTGCGGAAAGGAATCAAAGAAAGCCAGAGAAGCATTCAGAAAGAGATACGGAAGATCATATTTGTAGGAGGCGAGATCGTGGGAGCTGTATTGATGTTGTTGTTTTTATTATACGTAGGGGCGAAAAAGTGAGGTAAAAGGATGATAAAAGAGTATTGCGATAGATGTAGAAGAGAGTTTGATCCAGATGAGCGGCGTTCAAAGAAAGTGGTAAAGATTACAATTCCAAGTTCGCAGAGTTGGGATGGATACACAAGAACAATTACATTGTGTCCAGAATGTTTTAGCGGAATGGAAATCCAGGGTACAGTAAAGAAGGTTCCTTCTGGAGATAGAGCTGAAAAAGAACCAGCGGCCGTAGAAAAACTTTTGGATATCATCAAAGAACTGGTAAATGATTGTATGGAGGAAAGAGGAGAATGAACGATCAGGAAATTTTAGAAGCATTAAATAAATCGGAGGCAATTCCACCGGTTCTTTGTATGAGTGAAAGAAGTGTGACATTCGTTGAGTATGCAGACGGGCATGGCGAGGCAAAAACTCAGGTGAACAACTGGTTTCGCTGCCCACGCTGCAATGGAATTGTCGGAGAGCGAAGATTCGTACATAAAAGAATCATCGATCAGAGAACAAAACAATTTTGCGAAAAGTGCGGGCAGAAGATGGAATGGGGTCAGGAAAAAAGCGAGCCAAAGAAATTAGTCACCGTGAGTACACCAGGAACAGAATATGCGGTGATGGCGAAACGTGTCAAAGATGGAACATATACACGTATCGGAGGCGTGTTTGGAAGTGAATTGCTTTGCAGAAAACGTTTTGAAGAGAAAGTGATGAACGGGGAAATTTTTTACGGCATTGATTTAAAAACTGCAGTAGTTGCAAAGAGAGAGACGGTGACATTAATGGAAGAATGGGAGACTATGGGGAATGTTAATCTGGAAATGTAAAAAGTGCGGGTGGATCGGAAGAGATTCCGATCTGGGCCTGCATTATGGAAATGATGAGGAATATTGTCCTCGGTGTAAGGAAGTAGACGGCATTGCAACAGTTGATTTTTCCGACTACTTCAACAGCCAGGAATTGGAAAAGCTGTGGCTGATCTTTGGAGAAACCCCCATTGACAACGCAGATGCTATCCTGGAAGAGTTCCTGGGATTTTCGGAAGGAACGGACAGAATAGAAATCTGGCACTGGTTTGATGAGAATTATCCGGAAGGTGTAGCTGCTTTAATGAACGGAGGAAGGCATGGTAATTGAAAGAAATATAATAAAAAAAGTTGGAGAGTACAATAACATTGCCATCTGCGATGAAAGAACAATGAGAATCGAGTTGACAGAGGCAGAGATTGAAGAAGCGTACCGGATCAGGGGAAGAGAATATCTGGAAGAGGATATAAAGAATGCTGTTGAAGAGTTCTGCGATTATTGGGGGATTCCTAAAGGTATTGCCGGAGGTTTAAATGACAATTCGGATATCATCTGCAAGATCGCAAGTTTGTACGAAAAGAACCAGGACACAAATGTAGCATCTGCTGATACGATGAAAGAAGCGGTAAAACAGGTTTTGAAAAAGGAAGGAGTTTGGAAATGAGCAGGGTAGTTTATCCGGCAAGGGAAACCGTAACGGAGATCAGAGGAGAAGATGCAGCAGAGATTATCAATAAAATGATGGAAAAGGAAGGCATGACGCAGATCCAGTTGGCTCAGAAAATGGGAATTACTAGACAGAGAGTATGCAGGCTGATTTCCGGAAACATGCGGTATGAGAATTTTGCGAGAATCGTAAAAGCTGCTGGCTACGATGTGAAAATCGAAAAACGCAGTTACGAAAATAATTTGGAAAAATAGAGCAAAACTATTGACAAATACGCAGTTGCGAGTTATATTATATACATAATCAAACAAAACACAAGAACCAAGCAGGTAGGTGTTATTTTTTTACCCAAACGGTTCGCAAGTGCGAAATTTAGAATTCGAATATAGGAGGAGCCGGAAGATGAAAGCAAACTACATGATTACAAAGGGAGACGTACTTGAACATACTGGAAGCATTGAGGTCAAGAACTCTGCGCATGGATTATCGGTAGCACGTGTGATTTGTCAAGTGGCTGGTTGCGAGTGCGGAGCATTCATCGAAATTATGAAAAATAAAGTCACGATGTTGGAAGTTGACTATGAACCCGGCAAAAGTTACTACAAAGTTTACGACTTTAGAGAACACGAAGTTCCAGATGTTTGCAAAATTGAATTATAAAACACTCCAACGAGTACCGGAGGTGCAATTCCTCCGGGTGGTTTTCGGGAATAGTCCCGGTAGAAGAACAAGATATAGGAGGAACAATGACATGGCAGCATTAGAGGTTAAAACAAGCTACGCAACATATGACGATTGCATGTTGGCAGTTGGACGGTATCAGATGGACGGCAGCATTGCGGTTGAAATCGTAAGTAAAAGAGAAGGGCCGGTTGCAAGACTCACGGTTTGCCTGTGCGATCCGTCTTTAGAAGAGGATGAATCGTATATCGACACCAATAATTGCCCTTGGGCAGTGGACTTCCTGCAATCGAAAGACTTGGCAAAGATGGCAGGAAAAACGAGACGGAGCGGATGTTGTGTTTATCCGGCAATGAAGTTTAACAGAGACAAGTTGGCAGAGTTTGAAGGAGAATGCTGAAATGGAAAGGGTATATTATTCAATCAATGAATCCCAGGCAAGGACAGCTCACAATATGATGTCGATGAGGGAGTACAGAGAGAATAGTGTAACGGAGGAGTATCGCAGCTATGTTAATAAGGCATATGACTTGGCCGATAAAGTGGTGGAGGAATTGCCTTTACAGAGTGAAAGACTTTATAGCATGGCCGAGAGATACTCGAGAAAGATGGCGGAATACTTTAATCGGGAAAGCAGTATTGGCTGTATGTGTCCGTCAATTTTGATTTCTGGAGGAGGAAATTTTCCTGTTAAAAAGAAAGAAAAGCAGAATCAGGCCCGGGACAGAAACTATCAGTTTTGGCAGGAAACACAGAAGATTCTTGACAAGATGGAAGGGGTTTTGAGAGGAAAAGATATTATAAAATCCGGCGATCAGGACGCGATCGAACGTCTGGAAGAAAAAATGCAGAGTCTGAAAGAAATGCAGGAGCGAATGAAAGCTGCAAATAAAGCGATCCGCATGAAGGACGCTGAAAAGGGAGATGAAGAACTCCTGAATATGGGATACTCAGAAGAACAGATTAGAAATCTTCGCGAGCCGGATTGGTGTGGCGTAGTCGGATATCCACCATATACGCTGCAGAATAATAATGCGAACATCCATAGAATAGAAGCGAGAATCAAACACCTTAAAGAAGCCAAAGAAAAAGGAACTCAGGAAACAGAGTATAAGCTGTTCAAAGTCGTAGAAAATACAGAGATTATGCGATTGCAAATCATTTTTGACGGAAAGCCGGCGGCAGAAGTCAGAAGCATTTTGAAAAAGAATGGCTTCCGATGGGCGCCATCTCAGGGGGCCTGGCAGAGAATGTTAAATCCATCTGGTAAATACGCACTGAAACAGGTGAAGGATGCGTTGGAGGCAATGTAATGCCAGAATTTCTTACAGTAGAGATCGTTAAAGAATATAGAACACGAGCGAAAAATCTTTCAGAAAATGGAGAACAGGACATAGGTGAAAGAAGAATGCTCCGGCGGGAGCTTCAAAAGCGATGTGGGCTTACGGAATTGCAGGCAATCAATATTTTAAATGGAGTTCACGCTGAAGATTACATAGCCATAAAAGAAAAGGAGTATGCAGAGGATGAACGGAGAAAAGCAGAAAGAGATCAAGAAGCTTAAGGACTGGGAAGAAAGCGGGAAGAGCTGGGATGATTTTTGCAATCCTGGAGATCTGGTGGATGAGGATGTTTACTGGTATTTCTTAAATGTTTTGCCGCCGAGAAATATGGAAGCAGTATATCTGCAGGTGGGAGAACCTTATAGCAGCAAATTTAATTCGAAGGCAGGAAGATACATGGCAACCTATCCAACCTTTGTAAGAGCAGAGGATAAGGTGTGGAAGTATTGCGGAAATTGTTTTCCAGGTGAATGTGTTGATGCAGAATATAAGCCGGTATATAGCGACATTAAGGAATTTTTAAAAGATACATACGGCGTAAAAGACGGTATGCAGCGGACAAGACCTCGGATTAGATGTCAAGACGGATTTGAAATGTCAGTGCAGGCAGGAAGTATGTTGTATAGTACACCGAGATTCAATCTTAGAGATGGAGAATATACAGCTTGCGAAATCGGATTTCCAAACAGAGAGGAAGAACTGATTAAGCAGTACGCAGAAGATCCAGAAGATTTAACAGAGACGGTTTATGCGTATGTGCCGGTAGAAGTGATTGACGAAGTTATCAAGAAACATGGTGGCTTTGAAAGAAAGGAGGGTAAGAGATGATCGTTGGCTATTGTATCCTTAATGGAAAAAAGTGGGTCATGTTCAAAGACAAGCAGTGCGCGGCCGGAGAAGTAAAACTGACTGATGGATTCAAAGACAAGTTGGTCCGCCGGGACAGCGATAAGCTGGCGGAAATGGAAAGCATCAGCAAAGAAGAAGTTGATTTGAAAAAAATTGTGCATCGCATGAGAGGAACCAGATCTTGGCACCCTCTTCTGCCGGATTTGAGAAAGGAGTTAGAGGGATGAACGAAATTAAGATTACGCCAGAAGAAATTGAAAGAGCAGCAGCACTTATCAAAAAAGTGGCAGAAGGAACGACGCAGCCCACAGAACCGATTACCAGTTGGGATATTGCGGAAATCTTCCAAACTACACATGTGAGAGTTTTTAATCGAATCTCCCGCTTCTACAATGCAGAAGCAACAGAAGACGAGAAGAAAGAGTTCGAGATTGCGCATAGAACGTACAATAGAAATCGGAGAACGCACCCGATTTGGAAACTGAGCGAAAATGGTTGCCGGATCTATGTTGAAAAAATGTGTGCGGAGGAAAAGCGTAGCAAGAATTTCGTGCAGGGACTTGAAAAATTTAACGCCTTAATCACACAGCACTTTCATGGAATCAAAACGCAGGACGATATTTTGATGCAGGGCAGATCCCGAACGGAGTGTACTTACATAAAGAATTTGTTTGATCAGTTTATCGAGGGTCCGGCAATCGAGAATAGAGAGATTGAAGAGCTGGGTGAGAAATACGAAGAGTTCTACAAGGCAATGGGCTGCCTGAATGATGATTCAGCGGCCAAAAGAAAAGTCGAGGACTCGGTGATGGGGGTTGCGATCGAGGCAGAGATGCAGGGATTTATTTATGGATTCAAAGTATTTGAATTACTTTTGAATAAAGAATTGGCCACAGCATAGGAGGAAAAGAAGATGGCAAAAGCAAAGTTTGTGAACGGTAAGTTTTCAGCAGAGTTTAAAGGAAAAGAAAAATTTGTCGCGGAGCAGATGACGGCGATCAAAGAGTATGCCAATACCTGTTCGTTGGCTCAGGAGGAATCTTTGGAGAGCAAGAATAACGAGAAGCAGATTACCCTGGCTCGCTCCGTTGGTGGAAACTTGGAACACGCGGTAGTTGCAATTTATGACAATGCCGGCATTCCATCATTCATGCACAGATTTCGTAAGATGACGAATAAGGAGCTGTTTGGCGGAAGCGATAAAACGAATGCAGCCTTTATCATCGGGGATGAAGAGTACGATGAAATTTATATTTCCGTTTATGAGAACTGTGAAATTAATGGTCAGCCTTATAGCCTGCCAATGCAGAATCCCTGGACGGGAATCACGAACGACGAGGCTGCAAGAGCCTGCTTTTTAAAAGGAGAAGGTTGGCATCTTATGACACGAGCTGAATGGGGTCTGCTTGCCAATCTCAGCTTGAAAAACGGTACACTGCCACATGGAAATACAGATTATGGAAAATATCATGAGAATCCCAAAGAATGTGGAAAACCAACAGGGGAATCCGGAAAAACAAAAACGGGATCTGGACCAGCAACTTGGACTCATGATCACACTGCAGAAGGAGTTCATGATCTGACAGGAAACGTATGGGAAATGGTAAGAGGACTGCGGATCAAAGACGGACAGTTGGAGATGGCCAAAAATAATAATGCAGCATTGGATATCGACCTCACCAGCGAAGGAGATGAATGGGTGCCAGTGCGAGATGATTCTGGAAAGCCTATCAGAGTGAGCGTTTCAGACGGTGGAATCAAATTTATTACCGAAAGTGATCACGAAGAGGGATACGATGGATGCAGATGGGAAAAGGTCAATATTGATTGCGAGAGTGAAACATTAAAAGAATTGGCTCTTTACCTTGGAGAGCCGGAAGCTTATTGCTATATTGACAGCACAGAGGGAGAATATTTGCCGCGCTGCGGGGGCAGCTGGAGCAGCGCTTCCAATGCTGGCGTGTTCAGCGTGAACCTGTACTACCCTCGGACTAACGCCTACGGCGACCTCGGTTTCCGCTCCGCTTATTTTAGAAAACGAAGAACTGAATAACTGATATGGCGGCTGGAAAGCCGCCGTTCATATATGATAACGAGGAGAAAAGTCATGGAAGAAAGAAGAGATATAGTTTATATCGGAATAGATCACATCCATACACACCCGGAGAATCCAAGAAAGGATCTCGGAGATTTGACAGAACTGGCAGAGTCAATGAAAAAGCAGGGATGTCTGCAGAATTTAACGGTTGTTCCGGTAGAAGGACAGCCTGGAGAGTATTATGCATTGATCGGAAACCGCCGGCATGGAGCATCAAAGTTGGCAGGCCTGGAAGAATTGCCATGCAGGATCGCTGAAGGATTAAGCCGAAAAGAACAGTTGTCAATCATGCTGGAAGAAAATATGCAGCGTAATGATTTGACGATTTGGGAGCAGGCGCAGGGCTTTCAGCTGATGCTCGATTTGGGTGAGACAGAAGATACAATCGCAGAAAAGACCGGATTCAGTAAGAAGACTATTAAGCATCGCTTGAATATTGCAAAGCTGGATTCCAAAACTTTACAGGAGAAGGAGAGACAGGATGGCTACCAGCTGACACTTACAGATTTGTACGAGCTGGAGAAGATTAAGGATATCAAGATCAGAGATAAAATCTTGAAGGATTCTACGGATTCTAGGGACCTGGCAAGACGTGCAATCAATGCTCAGAGAGAACAGAAACGGCAGGAAAATATGAAACTTTATGTTGCCGCAATGAAGAAGTTGGGATTGAAGAAAGCTCCGAAGGAAGCAAATACTGAGTTTTATTCAAATAAGTGGGAGCGTATGCAGGAGTATAGCCTGGATAAAGAACCACCTAAGGAGATGAAGTTCAAGGATAATGGCGAGCAGATTTTTTATCTGGAAAGATATGGAAATATATGCGTGATCCGTAAAGCCAAGAAAGAAAAAAAGGTGCTTTCTCCAGCAGAAGAAGCAAAAAAGCAGAATATGCGTAACAAGAAACAGATCAAGGCAATTCTGAAAGAGGCGGCAAATACAAGAAAAGTATTCATTGAAGGTATTTTGTCTGGAAGAATTGACAAAGTCACAGATGAGAAACAGGTTGAGGCAGATCTTTTTGAACAGATGATGCAGTGGGAAGCTTTCGCAGGGCATAACAAGTTGATTCAATTTTTTGTTGGCTGTGAAGTCTATAATGCACCGAAAGAAGAAATCGAGGCAGCAAAGAAGAAAATGCAGGGGCTCAGCGTACTGCAGAAACTTCTCTGCTTAGTATCGGCAATGGTTGCAGACGCAGACTTGGTTGAGTGGAATTATACATACAGCACAACTAGGGGCGAGAAAGTAAAGGCGTTCTACAAAGTACTGGAGCAGTATGGGTTCCAATTTTTAAATGATGAAGAAAAAAACGTGGTAGAAGGAACATCTGAACTGTACAGAAAGGAGAAGAAAGAGTGAGCAGAAGACCAGAGATAACAGCTATGTTGTCTCTGGCACTTGAAAAGAAAATCAATCCGTATAATGATCCACGGATATATTGGGCTAAGGAAGTGACATTTGATTACTCCACAAACCATGCAGTCAGAGTTGATTACATAAGATACAAACCTGTCAACAATACGGTGTCCGGAATAGAAAAAGGAGACTTTTACTGTTATGAAGTGAAATCATCTGTAGAGGATTTTCGATCAGGGCATGGCTTGAATTTCCTTGGAGATTATAATTACCTGGTAATGCTGGAGAAGACTTACGCAACGATTTCGTTGGAGGTCCCGCACTACGTTGGGGTTTATGTTTTGAATGGAACAGAATTAACCTGCATAAAGAAGGCCAAGAGACATGATAGGAGCAAACCGGTATCAGAAATGCTGCTTATGATGTTTAGATCAGTAGCAAGAGACAGGAGGCGGACATGCAGTGAAATTACGCAGGAGTAATGAATATATGTTTCAAATTGTAGAGTGCAATACTTATATGAAAAGAATTAAGGACGGAAAATATATCCGGCACTCTGAACAATACTCCGATGTTTATTACTATGTTGACGAAAATGCCGAAGAAAAGGAAAGAAAAGTAGAACCGGAAGAATGGGGCGGTAGCGATTTCGTAAAAACATATTATGAGGCAGTGGAGAAGAGATTTGTAGGCGTTGTCATAGGCATGAAGCTTATCACGCTGAAAGCAGAATTGTTTTGCGATAGTGCCTGTAGGCCAGATGGAGTAGAAATTGATTTTGTAAACCGAAATGATATAGAGAAGAAAAAGGTTGCCATTGTAGCATATGGGTGCAATAAAACAAGGCTTGTTCCGCTGGAACAGCTAAAGATCATAAGGAAAGTAGAGGAAAACGAGACATGAAAACAGGTAAATATGCGAAAGACGGAAGAGAGGGCGAGTAGTCATGGCAAAGCAGATGGTTTTGAACCGAAAGATGTACAAGGAAATTAAGAAAATGGATCATCAGGATATGTCCAACTACCTGTCACGTTATTACATGAACGCATACAACCAGGGCAAGGAAGACGCGGAAGGGTTGAAGGCAGACGAACTGAGAGAAGTTCTTCTGACGGTAAAAGGGATTGGGCCAGCAAAGACGGAAAACATTGTGGAGGCGGTCGAGAAGGCTCTTTCAGAGAAAGTAAAGCATTAAAACTGCTAAAGATACATGGATGGATCTTAAGAAAGGAGTGCTGACAATGGAAGAAAAGAAGGTATGGTTAGAAGTACCAAAATTTACAGGTGAGAATGTTCCGGTGAATGTGGCAGCGAGGGTGATGAAAAAGGATCAGCAGTTTATTCGCCAGGGCATCATCCTTGGATTCCTGAAATTTGGAGTCGCCTTCAAAAAGGAAGGGAGCAGCCAGTATGACTACTATATTTCACCAATAAAGTTTTGGCAGGAGACAGGATATGTTTATGATGGGGCGAAGCAATAGAAGCCGATTTTTGTTACCTACGGTTTGTTGCCTACGTGTTACCTACGTGTTGCCTACGCCGACACTGCGAAGACATTCCACGGCAATTCTCAATAACAGATTTGCCTTATAACATGAAAAAGTACCGCAGTATTGAGAAACTGCGGTACTTTTTCTGCTCAAATAGTGCTATTTATGCAAGTATTGGCTAACCTTAGAATTTGCCAGCTTTTGCTGCTTCTTCAACAGCTACAGCAACAGCAACAGTCATACCAACCATCGGGTTGTTTCCTGCGCCGATCAGACCCATCATCTCTACGTGAGCCGGTACAGAAGAAGAACCTGCAAACTGAGCGTCAGAATGCATACGTCCCATTGTATCGGTCATACCGTAGGAAGCAGGACCTGCTGCCATGTTGTCCGGGTGAAGAGTACGTCCTGTACCACCGCCAGAAGCAACGGAGAAGTATTTCTTGCCAGCTTCGATACGCTCTTTTTTGTAGGTACCTGCAACTGGATGCTGGAAACGAGTCGGGTTGGTGGAGTTTCCGGTGATGGAAACGTCAACGTTCTCTTTCCACATGATAGCAACACCTTCGCGAACATCGTTAGCGCCGTAGCAGTTAACTTTCGCACGCGGGCCGTTGGAGTATGCTTTTCTGTATACTTCTTTCAGCTCGCCGGTGTAGTAGTCATACTCGGTCTCTACATAAGTAAAGCCGTTGATACGTGCGATGATCTGAGCAGCGTCTTTTCCAAGACCGTTCAGGATAACACGCAGAGGTTTCTGACGTACTTTGTTTGCTTTCTCAGCGATACCGATAGCACCCTCAGCAGCTGCGAAGGACTCATGTCCAGCCAGGAATGCGAAGCATTCGGTGTCCTCTTCCAGAAGCATTTTGCCAAGGTTACCATGGCCAAGACCAACTTTACGCTGATCTGCTACAGAACCCGGGATACAGAAGGACTGAAGTCCCTCACCGATAGCTGCTGCAGCTTCAGAAGCTTTACGACATCCTTTTTTGATTGCGATAGCTGCGCCTACTGTGTAAGCCCATTTTGCATTCTCGAAGCAGATTGGCTGAATGCCTTCGATCATTTTGTATACGTCGAGACCAGCGGCTTTTGTAACTTCTGCTGCTTCTTCGATCGAGTTGATTCCGTACTCAGCGAGCTTAGCCAGAATCTGTTTCTCTCTTCTTTCATATGATTCAAATAAAGCCATTTTCCTATCCTCCTAAATTATCTGATTACTCTTTTCTCGGGTCAACGATCTTAACAGCATCAGCAACACGTCCGTACTGTCCGCTTGCTTTCTCGAATGCTGTGTTTGCATCATCGCCGGCTTTGATGAAGTCCATCATCTTTCCGAAGTTGATGAATTTGTAACCGATAATCTCGTCATCCTCATCCAGTGCGATACCTGTTACATAACCGTCGGTCATTTCAAGGTAACGAGGTCCTTTTGCAAGGGTTCCGTACATAGTACCAACCTGGGAACGAAGTCCTTTACCAAGGTCTTCCAGTCCGGCACCTACAACCAGTCCGTCCTCGGAGAATGCACTCTGGCTTCTTCCGTAAACGATCTGAAGGAAGAGTTCTCTCATTGCAGTATTGATAGCATCACACACAAGGTCAGTATTCAGAGCCTCAAGGATGGTAAGTCCCGGAAGAATCTCAGATGCCATAGCTGCAGAATGAGTCATTCCTGAACATCCGATGGTCTCAACGAGAGCTTCCTGGATAACGCCCTCTTTTACGTTCAGAGTCAGTTTGCAGGTACCCTGCTGCGGTGCGCACCAGCCAATACCGTGAGTGAATCCGGAAATGTCTTTGATCTCTTTTGCTTTTACCCATTTTGCTTCCTCCGGAATCGGAGCTGCACCGTGATGCACGCCCTGGGTAACCGGACACATCATTTCTACTTCGTGTGAATAAGTCATTGTTAAACTCCTTTCAAATATGTACTTATTTGAGCTTTTGTCTTTCGAACGGACCGTTTCCAGTCTGTTCACAGACCTATGGTTATTGTCTCACAAAATTGGCCATTCGTCCAGCCTATTTTGATAAAAAATTGCAAAGACCGCCGAAAAACGATAAAATTTCCGGCGGTCTTTGCAAACGATCTGTTTGATTTTCTTGCGATAAAACAAAATATTTTTAATTATCAGATTTTTTTGATAATTTCCTTCGCATTTTTAAAGATATGACCCGACGGGATCACACCGCGGACGCAGGATAGCGGGTAAATGTTGGAATTTCTTCCGACAACGGTTCCCGGATTCAGCACGCTGTTGCAGCCGACCTCAACCTCATCGCCGAGCATCGCACCGAATTTTTTCAGTCCGGTTTCGATCTGCTCATCGGCGCTTTTGACAACGACAAGCTTCTTGTCGGATTTTACATTGGAAGTAATGGAACCGGCACCCATGTGCGCTTTGTAGCCAAGAACAGAGTCACCGACGTAATTGTAGTGCGGAACCTGTACTTTATTAAAGAGAATGACATTTTTCAGCTCGGTGGAGTTACCAACGACAGCGCCCTCGCCGACGATGGCATTTCCGCGGATAAAAGCACACTGGCGGATCTCCGCGCCTTTTCCGATGATGCATGGGCCGTTGATGGAAGCGGTCGGTGCGATACTGGCATCTTTTGCGATCCAGATATTTTCACCGCGTTTTTCGTATTCTGCCGGATCAAGCGTCTCGCCGAGTTCAAGAATAAAGTCCTTGATGAGCGGAAGCACTTCCCATGGGTACGTTTTGCCTTCAAAGATTTTTGCGGCAATGGTCTGGGTTAAATCATAAAGTTCAGAAATGGTTGCATCTTTCATGAGTGATTCATCCTTTCTTTTTTCTGTTCCTGTTTATCTTACCACATTTCAGGTGTTCTGTGCGGTCTTTTTTCTGTTCGAAGAAGACTTTGCAGAAGAGCTTCTTGAAGACGTGCTTTTTCCGGCACCGGAACGTGTGGAAGAGGCTTTTTTATAGTACGGCGCGGACGCATCAAAACTGCTCTTTAACTGGAACTGGTTCCGCATCTGCTTTACATTCACGGTGTGGCGTGTTACAAAGTTTTCCAGTTTTCCCATATATTCCTCAGAGGTAATGGATCCCTCTGCCACATAGGTGAGTCCCTTTTCCCAGCTTGCTGTCAGCTCCGGGTTCAGAAGCGGGCGGATGGACTGGTGGACGACGTCATAGATCATTTCACCGAGCTGCGTTGGTGTGATGACCTGTGTCTTTTTGTTCAGCGCGAGATACTTGATAAAGACAAGCTTTTTTAAGATCTCCGCACGCGTTGCACTCGTTCCGATGCCGCTTCCTTTGATCTGCTCACGCAGTTCCTCATCTTCGATGAGCTGTCCGGCATTCTCCATCGCAAGGATCATGGAACCGGAAGTATAGCGCTTCGGCGGGGAGGTTTCGCCCTCTTTAATTGAAAGGCCGAGCAGGTTCAGTTCACTGCCTTTCTTTAACTGGGACAGCGCGACAAGAAATGCGGGATCGCACGTTGTTTCCTCGTCCTTTTTTCCGTCCTCGTCCTCATCCTTTTTACGGAAGAAGGAGTAGTGCATTGCTTTTAAGTAGCCCTCCTCCACGAGAACACGGAAGTTGGAAAAAAACTGTTCGCCGCCGATTTCCGTCACAAGCGCGACCTTCTGATAGACGGCCGACGGATAGAAGATGCTAAGAAAACGGCGGACAATCGTTTCGTATACTTTGGCGGAAAGCTCCGAAAGATTCCGCAGATTGCCAAGGCCCTGTCCGGTCGGAATGATTGCGTAGTGGTCAGTGATCTGTTTATCATTCGTATAACGGGTGGAACCGGTCTTTTTCCAGCTCTCGCCCTGTAAAATTTCATCCGCAAGACCGCGGCAGATGTTGTACTGCTGCAGGCCGCGCAGGTTCTTGCTGATTTCCTTTGCAACGGCAGAAGAAAGCACACGGGCGTCGGTACGCGGATAGGTAACCAGCTTTTTCTCGTAAAGCTCCTGGACGACTTTCAGCGTTTCATCCGGGCTGATTTTGAAAAAGCGGGCACAGTCGTTCTGCAGCTCCGCAAGGTTGTAAAGCAGCGGCGCATTTTTATTCTCTTTTTTCCGCTCCATTTTCAGAATGCGCGGGATCAGAGGATTCTGTGCTTTTAATTCGTCAATCAGCTTCTGTGCGTCTTCTTTTTTCTGGAATCCATTCTCCTTATAGAGAAGCGGCGAGTTAAAATAGCGGCTTCCTTTAACGGCACGCCATTCGCCTTCGAAATTCCGCCCGTTAAAAGAAAGACCGGCGATGACACGGTAGAACGGTGTTTTTACGAAACTGCGGATTTCGCGTTCGCGGCGCACGACCATGCCGAGCACGCACGTCATGACACGGCCGACGGAGATGGACTGGTATTTGGTGCCGAGATACGATGCGACGGCGTTTCCGTATTTTAACGAGAGAAGACGGGAAAAGTTAATGCCCATCAGGTAATCTTCTTTGGCACGGAGATAAGCGGAAGCTGAGAGATTGTCGTATTCGCTTTCATCCTTCGCTTCGCGGATGCCGCGCAGGATTTCTTCTTCTGTCTGTGAATCAATCCAGACACGTTTCTGCTTCTTGTCTTTGATACCGGCCATCTGTGCGACGAGGCGGTAGATATATTCTCCCTCGCGCCCGGAGTCGGTACAGACATAAATGGTTTCAATATCCTCCCGGTGGAGCAGGTTACTCACAATGGTGAACTGCTTTTTTACTTCCGGGATAATTTCATATTTGAAGTTTTCAGGCAAAAAAGGCAGGGTCTCGAGACTCCACCTTTTTAACGCAGGATCATATTTTTCCGGATAACTCATCGTAACCAGGTGACCGACGCACCAGGTTACGACGGACTGATCCGACTCTAAGTATCCATCCCTGCGCTGCATATTCTGTTTTAACGCTTTTGCGAACTCCTGAGCAACGCTCGGTTTTTCCGCAATGTATAAAGATTTTGTCATTTATCTGCACTCATCATTCGAAGCGGCCAGGCAAGGAGCACACCGCCTCCTATTGCGTTTCCTATAGTTACAATGACCATACTTTTCAATGCGGCAGTCAGAGAAATGCCGCCTGGGACCAGAAGTGCAGCGGTAACAAAGGTGGCCATATTGGCAACGCAGTGTTCAAAACCGGCAACAACGAATCCGGCGATGCAAAGTATAATCATGAAAAATTTGGCAACTTCATTTTTGCATTTCATGCCGCAGGCAACGGCGAGGCAGACGAAGAAGTTGCAGAGAATGGCACGGAAAAACATTTCTCCGGCAGGAATGGAAAGTTTATTTCCAATAAATCCTGCGTAATAATCGGCAGTACCGGAAGCACCTGCCAGTACGAAAATTACGGAGAGAATCAGGCATCCGACAAAGTTTCCGATGTAGCTTACCAGCCATACTTTTCCAACCTGTGCCCAGGAGACTTTTTTGTCATAGGCCCCAAATGCCATAACAAGATTGTTTCCGGTGAAAAGCTCTGCACCGATAAAAACGATCAGCAGAACCGCAATGGCAAACACAATACCGCCAAGCAGTTTTCCCCAGGCAGGATCTGTACTCTGGAACGTATTGCCTACCACGTTGGAGAAAATCATGGCAACCACGATAAAGAAACCGGCCATGACTGCACGGAGAAAGTATTTCCCCGGGTGTTCTTTCAGCAGCTTTGCTTTGTTTACGGCTGCCTCTGAAAATTTTTGTACGTCATCATAAGGCATATGTTACTCCTTTCTTATGTCCCGCATGCAGCAGGGGACATATCCCCGTTTTTTGTGTCCTGGGGATGGCCATTATTCCCGGGACACTTTGTGGAACGGTCACCGGGTTCGCTCTTTCGACTTTGGCTATTATATCATCCCCGGGGAAAATTCGCAATGAAGGAACGCGAAAAAACTGCATTTCCGCAGAAATGTCAGAAAATGGGAGAGAAAGTAACACATTGTATGAGAATGAGAAAAGAAATAAGATTGGAGATTTGTCCTATTTTTCTGGCGCTCTGTCATACGATACCAGACAGGAAGTTGATATAATAAGCGCATGGATCCTGAAAAATATAAGAAGGAGAGAACGACATGATTACATTAAATGGAACATGGCAGATGAACTGCAAGGGGGAAGACTCCTGGCAGGAAGGACAGGTGCCGGGAACGGTTTACACCGATCTGCTTCGCAATGGACAGATGAAAGACCCGTATGTAGGAGAAAACGAGGATGAGGTGCGGGATCTTTCCTACAACGATTATACGTACCGCAGAACATTTGAGGTGGAGGAAAAAACGCTTCAGAATACGAAGAATGTGCTGGTGTGCGAGGGTCTTGATACGCTTGCGGATGTGTATCTGAATGGAACGCATATGGGAAGCTGCGAAAATATGCACCGCACGTACCGGTTTGATGTGACAGAGCTTTTGAAGGCAGGGACAAATGAGATCGTGGTGGAACTGCATTCTCCTTTAAAATATATGGAGGAGCAGTACGAGAAACGCCCGCTCTGGGGGGTGTCGAGTACCGTGCCGGGATATCAGCATATCCGGAAAGCGCATTGTATGTTCGGCTGGGACTGGGGTCCGAAGCTGCCGGATCTTGGTATCTGGCGCAGTGTTTATATAGAAGAGATTCAGAACGGACGCATCGAGTCGGTGTATCTGCGGCAGAAACTTTCGGGGAATGAGGCATGCCTTACGGTAGAGGTTGAGAATGAGATTTTCACAGAGGCAGAGGGAATGCAGGTGGTCTGCATTGTGACAGCGCCGGATGGATCTGTGGCTGCTGAGAAAACGGCAGAGGCGGAGAAAAAACAGAGTATTTCGATTTCTATTCCCAATCCGAAATTCTGGTGGCCGAACGGCTATGGCGAGCAGAATCTGTATCGGGTTTCGGTGGAACTGCGGATGGGCAACACCACGATTTCGAAACAGGAGATGAACTGCGGTTTCCGCGATTTCAGGATCGCTCGGGAAAAGGACCGCTGGGGGGAGAGTTTCTGTTTCTGCATTAACGGCAAAAAGATTTTTGCCCGCGGCGCGAACTATATCCCGGAGGACAGTATTCTCGGCAAATGCAGCAAAGAGCGGACGAGACAGCTTTTAATTGACTGTAAAACCAGCAACTACAACTGTATCCGCGTCTGGGGCGGCGGCCATTACCCGGATACGTATTTTTATGATCTGTGTGATGAACTCGGCCTGGTTGTATGGGAAGATTTTATGTTTGCCTGCGCGGTTTACGATCTGACGGACGAGCTGGAGGCAAATCTTGCGGCAGAAGCGAAAGACAATATTCTGCGTCTGCGCAATCATCCGTCGCTCGGGTTGTGGTGCGGCAATAACGAGATGGAAGGCGCATGGCTGTACTGGGGCATTCCGCAGGATGAGAAGCTGCGACAGGATTACACGACTATGTTTGAGCGCCTGATTCCGCAGTGGGTGAGAACGTACGATCCGGACCGCTTTTACTGGCCGTCTTCTCCGTCTGCGGGCGGCGGATTCATCGATCCGTGCGGAGAGAACAGCGGAGATACGCATTACTGGGATGTATGGCATGGAAAGAAGCCGTTTGAGGACGTTGAGACGAAGTATTTCCGGTTCTTCAGCGAGTATGGATTTGAAGGTATTCCGTCAAGGAAGACGCTGCGGGAGGTCATCGCGCCGGATCAGTTCAATCTGGCATCGCCGGAGATGGAGAAACATCAGAAATGCATCGACAACGGACCTGGAAATGTGACGCTGATGTTCTATCTGCTGAAACGGTATCTGCATCCGCAGAATTTTGATGCAACGATTTACACCACACAGTGCCTGCAGGCGGACTTCCTCGAGATGGCAATCCGTCATCTGCGGAGCCATAAGGAACGCTGCGCGGGAAGCACTTACTGGCAGGTGAATGACACGTATCCGACCATCTCCTGGGCAACGATTGATTATTATGGAAGATGGAAAGGTGCGCAGTATGTCGTAAAACGAAGCTATGCACCGCAGGGCGCTTATGTGGAAGCGGACGAGTGGGGAAAAGCAGAGCTCTATGTTTACAGTGAAGCGCTGAAGCCGGAAAAACTGACGTACCGTCTTGCATTGATGGAACAGGGGCAGGAGCCGATCCGCGAGGCATGCGGAGAGCTTACACTGGAGCCGTTAAGCTCCGCAAAAGCCGTAGAGTGGCAGCTCCCGGAACTCGATCAGTTCCGCAGACGTGACTGTTATCTGCATTACGAGATCGCAAAAGACGGCATAGTCATCGACTCTGGAAACCGCCTGCTCGAAATGCCGAAAGCATTCCGCTTCCGCGATCCGAAGCTAGAGACAAAAGTGGAAGAGAAAAACGGAAAAATCTAGATCACCGTAACCGCACAGGAATTTGCGCGGAGAGCCGGCCTGGAATTAAAAGAAGCCGACGTAATCTTCTCCGACAACTTCTTCGATCTGCTGCCGGGCGAGAGCCGCGTGATTACTGTGGAAGAAGTACGGTCAGCGAAGCACATTGACGTGAAGACGGTAGAAGAGGAATTGATTGTCTGGAGTAATTACCAAATTGGAAGAGAATAGCGTAATTTACTAAAAAGGTCTGAGCAAAAATCGAGTTGATGTAGTGTAATTCGATTTTGCTCAGACCTTTTGATTATTTTAGAAAAAAAATATTATATTGAGAATTTTTTGACTTCTTCCGAGGTAAGATCAATTAGCTTTTTACCATGCTTTTTTGCATATCGAGACAATTCCAGCAGATTTACATGGATGGAGACTGTGCCTATACAGTCTATCAGGGAGGAACTACTGCATAGGGTGGTTTCATTCGTGTAATTATGTGCAACCATTTATTGGATTGCTATAGAATTATGGAATTAAAATCGACGCTATTGTAGAAATAAAAGAAAAAATTTGAAAAATTTTAAAAATTACCGTTGACAAATTGAGAGAACAGTGCTAGAATCTATAAATGTCAGCAGGATATAAGCGCTGATGAAAAACAAGATATGGGATCTTAGCTCAGCTGGGAGAGCATCTGCCTTACAAGCAGAGGGTCATAGGTTCGAGCCCTATAGGCCCCATATTTTATGAAAAACGGTGTTGAAAATGAATATGGCGAGATAGCTCAGTTGGCTAGAGCACGCGGTTCATACCCGCGGTGTCGAGGGTTCGAATCCCCCTCTCGCTACGTCAGAAACTCCTGTGTGAACGGGAGTTTTTTTGCATCCTGAAATACTTACAAAAATCGAACAGATGATTTCTTTTTGAAGGTGGATATTGTATAATGAGAAAAGAATATAAGTACAGAGGAGGTTTTTCGTGAAACTATTTCATTTATCCGATCTTCACATTGGAAAGCGTGTGAATGAGTTTTCCATGATCGAGGATCAGAAATATATTTTAACGCAGATTCTGTATGCAGCAGATCAGGAAAAGCCGGATGGGATTCTGATTTCCGGGGATGTGTATGACCGGACGATTCCGACGGCAGAGGCGGTGCAGGTGTTTGATGCGTTTCTGACCCGGCTTTCGGAGCAGAAAATTCCGGCTTTTATCATCAGCGGTAATCACGACTCGGCGGAGCGTCTGGCGTTTGGATCGAGTCTGATGGGGAAAAGCGGCATTTATTTTTCAAAGGTATATGACGGAACCGTAGAAAAGATTCCGATGCAGGATGCATATGGAACGGTCTGGATTTACCTTCTTCCATTTTTACGGCCGTCGACGATACGTCATGCTCTTCCGGAGCGTGCGGAGGAGGTGCGGTCTGCGGCGGACGCTGTGCGGATTGCGCTGGAGCAGACCAAAATCGATGAGAAGGAGCGGAATGTGCTTCTTGCGCACCAGTTTGTGACAGGGGCGAAGCGGTGCGATGCCGAAGAACTGCAGGTCGGTGATGTGGATCAGATACCGGCAGAACTCTTTGCTTCGTTTGAATATGTGGCGCTCGGCCATATCCATAGTCCGCAGAAAGTCGGCCGCGAGACGGTGCGCTACTGCGGTGCACCACTTAAATATTCGTTTTCCGAGGCGGGGCAGGAGAAGTCGATTACCGTCGTGGAATTAAAAGAAAAAAGCAGCGTGGACCTTCGTACGATTCCGCTGAAACCGCTCCATGATCTCCGGAAAATCCGCGGAACGTATCTGGAAGTGACGGCGAAATCATTTTATGAGAACAGAGACTGCGAAGATTACCTGCAGGTGATCCTGACGGATGAAGAGGATGTGCCGGACGGCATGGCAAAACTTCGGACCATTTATCCCAATCTGATGCGTCTCGAATATGATAATAAACGAACGCGGTCGAATGCAGAAGTCCGTGCGGCTGAACGTGTGGAGGAGAAGTCAGAGCTGGAGCTGTTTCAGGAGTTTTATGAGCTGCAGAATAACCAGTCGATGACAGAGGTGCAGGAGCAGTTTGTAGAAGAACTATTGCGGGGGATGAAGGAATGAAGCCAAAGAAATTGACCATCAGCGCATTCGGCCCGTACGCGGACCGGATGGATCTGGATTTTACACAGCTGGGCGGCGGTGGATTATATCTGATCACAGGAGATACCGGCGCGGGAAAAACGACAATTTTTGATGCGATCACGTTTGCACTCTACGGCGAGGCGAGCGGTGAAATCCGGAAAGGGGAGATGTTCCGCAGCAAATATGCGAAACCGGAAGTACGCACCTTTGTAGAACTCACCTTCACATACCGTGGAAAAGATTACACCGTAAAACGGAATCCGGAGTATCTGCGCCCGAAAGACCGCGGCCAGGGGATGACAACAGAGAAGGCGAATGCAGAGCTGATTTTCCCGGACGAGCGGCAGCCGGTCACAAAAAGTACGGAAGTGACCAAGGCAGTAACGCAGCTTCTTGGACTGGATCAGCGTCAGTTCCGGCAGATTGCCATGATTGCGCAGGGCGATTTTCAGAAACTTCTCCTCGCGGGGACGGCAGACAGGAGCGAAATTTTCCGAAAAATGTTCCATACGGAAATTTATCAGGAACTGCAGAACCGGCTGCGGGATGCGGCGAAAGCGCGGTGGAAAACGTATGATGAGAAAAAACGGAGCATCAGCCAGTATCTCGAGGGGATTGTCTGCCCGGAGGATGCGGTGTTTCAGAAAGAACTTGCAAAGCTGAAAAAAGAAAAATTTGACGGAGAGGTGATGCGCGGCATGGAGCTGTTGGCGCTCTGCATCGAGATGGATCAGGAGCGCCTTTCCAGGCTGGAAGAGGAGCGCAGTGCACTGGGAACGCAGATGGAACAGCAGAACCGGCTGCTTGGAAAGGTAAAAGAGAGCCGGAAGCGGCAGGAGGAAAAAGCCCAGAAAGAAAAAGAACTGGAGGAGCTGATCCCGGAAGAGGCGGAAAAACGGCAGAAGAGCGAACAGGCAGACCGGGAGGCCTCTGTCTGCAAAGAACTGGAAGCACAGATCCGCACAGGGCAGGAAAGCCTGGAACTGCTGCGGAAGATGAAACAGGAAAAAGAGGAACTTCTGGAACGGCGAAAGGAACTGCAGACGGCAGCGGAAGAAAAAGAAGGGCTGCGAACGGAGCAGGAACAGGCAAAAGCGCAGATTACAGAACAAAAAGAACAGGAAGAAGCACTTTCCGGAACGGAGACGCTTCTGGCACGGGCGGAGCAGAAAGAGACACAGGTACGGGAACGGCTTGAAACGATGACATCCTACCGTGAGGCGGTTCTTGCGGCGAATCAAAAGGCCGCAGTTCTGACCGAAGAGTTAAAGCATCTGCAGGAGCAGGAAAATGCGCTTTCGGTTCAGATGGAAACGACGGCGGTGCGGCTGACAGAAAGACAGGATGCTGCCCTGCAGGAGGAAAAATGGCGGCAGGCAGGAAAAGAATTTTCACAGCTGCTGAGAAACTGGACGGCAGCGGAGAGAGTGTGGAAGGAGAAGCAGGAGGCGTATCGAAAAAGTCTGGAAATCAGAAATGATGTGCGGGAAACATATCAGGAGATGGAAAGGCTGTTTCTGGATGCGCAGGCGGGGATTCTGGCAGAAAATCTGACAGAGGGAACCCCGTGCCCGGTCTGTGGATCTGTGCATCATCCGGCACTGGCAAAAAAGGCGGAGCATGCGCCGGACAAAGAAACACTGGATCAGAAAAAAGAAGAACTGCAGAAGAAGAATGAAGTGACCGCGGCATTAAGCGAAGCGGCGGGAAACTTCGGAAGACAGACGGAAGCGGCAAGGGAAGAACTGGCACGGCGGATTGCCTGGAGAGCCGCTGCTCCGGCAAGGACAAAAGAAGCACCAGCGGATCAGAAATGCCAAAAAGAACAGGAACGTCTGGCACAGCTATCAGAAGAGCAGTTTGCACAGGCTGCCAAGGAAACAGAAAAACAGCTTGCATCAGAAGAAAAGCGTCAGAAAACGCGCCGGGAAGAATATGCGGCATATGAAAAACAGCAGCAGCAGGAACAGAAGCAGCGGGAAAAACGGAAACAGGTGATGGCAGAAAAACAGGCAGAGATTGGCCGGCTGGAAGGAGAAAAACAGACGTTTTCTGTACAGCTGGAACGGAAAATAGAAGAGATTTTAAAAGCTGCGGCGGAAGATCAGAAGGCCGATGCAGGACAGCTGCAGACAGCTAAAGACAGATTGGGTACTTTTCAACAGGAACCGGAAAAAGAAGAGAGGCTTCAGCAGCTGATGCTGGCCGCATTGGAATGTGAAAAAGCTCTGGAGCAGGAGAAAAATCAAGTTTCGATACGTAAAAAAGAGCTTCTTGCAAAACAAAAAGAATGGAAAGCTCTGAAACGGATCATTCAGACTGGGACAGAGCAGATGGAACAGCGGGAAAAAGCCATTCACGAAAAAGAACTGCTGGAAACAAAAGTAAGGGAAATGGAAAAAACGCTGCTGGAAAAGATCGGGGAAAAAGAAGCACAGCTTGCTGGAAAAGATGAAACACAGCTACGGACCGACATTTCCCAGTGGAGTGCGAAAAAAGCGCAGTTAGAGCAGGCACAGCAGGAAGCCAAAAAATTGTTCGACAAGGTAAAAAATCATCTGACCGAAGTGCACGCAGCCATTGCAGCAATCCGTTCCCTCGAAGAGGCTGCAGAGACAGAAGATACCCTTCCTTCCGAAACAGAACTGCAGGAAAAAATTGCAGAGCTGACAGAGCAGAAACAAAAAATTGATCAGAAACACAGCGAACAGTACCATGCGGCGAATACGAACCGGGCCACATATCAGGCAGTGCAGAATCAGCAGAGCCAGATGCAGGCAGTGGAAGAGGAGTACAAATGGGTACGCGCACTCGCTGATACGGCTGGCGGCACTCTTGGCGGAAAGCGGAAAATCGAACTCGAGACGTACGTTCAGATGGCCTATTTTGACCGGATTCTGCGAAAAGCCAATCTCCGCTTCCTGACCATGAGCGGCGGGCAGTATGAACTGAAACGGCAGGAGGACGGTGCAAATAAAAAAGAAAAAGCCGGTCTGGATCTGAATGTCATCGATCATTATAACGGAACAGAGCGCAGCGTCCGTACTCTCTCCGGCGGTGAGTCCTTCCAGGCATCGCTTTCACTTGCACTTGGCCTTTCCGATGAAATCCAGTCGTACGCGGGAGGAATCCAGCTCGATGCGATGTTTGTGGATGAGGGCTTTGGTTCGCTCGACGAGGAGTCTCTGAATCAGGCAGTCAAGGCACTGGAGGGACTTGCCGGCGGAAACTGTATGGTCGGCATTATCTCCCATGTGCCGGAATTAAAAGAACGGATCGAGAAAAAGATCGTTGTGACAAAAAACAGAAGCCGTGACGGTGTGGGAAGCACAGCGGTGATTGAATAAAAGAAAAATCGCAGAAATGGTTTCCTAAATTTCTTGTCAGATGGCAGATGTAATGGTATAATAAGGGGCGTTGGACTTAAAAAGAAAGCGTGCAGCGAGTTATAGAACTCAATATTTTGTAGACCACCGGCCTTATGCGCCGGCTTGCAATAGAATGGAGGAAACCAATGAAAACTTCAGATTTTTACTATGATCTGCCAAAAGAACTGATTGCGCAGGATCCGCTCGAAGACCGCAGCGCCTCCCGCCTGATGCATCTGAATAAAGAAACCGGTGAATATGAGCATGGCCATTTCCGTGATATTCTGAAATACTTAAAACCGGGCGACTGCCTTGTGATCAACGATACCAAAGTAATTCCGGCGCGTCTCTACGGTTCGAAAGTCGGCACCGATGCAGCAATCGAAATCCTTCTGTTAAAAAGAAGAGAAAATGATATCTGGGAGACCCTCGTAAAACCGGGCAAAAAATGTAAGGTCGGCACGGTGATCTCCTTCGGCGACGGCATTCTGACCGGAGAAGTTGTAGATATTGTCGATGAGGGAAACCGTCTGATCCAGTTCCATTACGACGGCATTTTCGAGGAGATCCTCGACCAGCTTGGCGAGATGCCGCTGCCGCCGTATATCACACACAAACTGCAGGACAAGAACCGCTACCAGACGGTATACGCGAAACACGAGGGAAGCGCAGCCGCTCCGACCGCAGGACTGCACTTTACAAAAGAGCTTCTGCAGCAGGTACAGGATGCCGGTGTAAAGATCGCCCATGTAACCCTGCATGTCGGCCTTGGCACCTTCCGTCCGGTGAAGGTGGAGGATGTCACCCAGCATCACATGCACTCTGAGTTCTATGTGGTAGAAGAAGATCAGGCAAAACTGATCAACGATACGAAAGCAGCAGGCGGCCGTGTGATCGCAGTCGGAACAACGAGCTGCCGTACTCTGGAGTCGGCAACCGGCGAGGACGGCATTTTAAAAGCCGGAAGCGGCTGGACCGAGATCTTTATCTATCCGGGTTACCGCTTCAAGATGATCGACGGACTGATCACCAATTTCCATCTGCCGGAGTCCACACTGGTGATGCTGGTATCGGCACTGGCTGGAAAAGAGCATATTATGGCAGCTTATGAAGAGGCTGTAAGAGAAAAATACCGCTTTTTCTCCTTCGGCGATGCCATGATGATTGAATAAAAAATTCGTTTATGACAAAAATACGATGCTGAAA
>OLQV01000096.1_pt1 | contig 89725 bp, 69 predicted proteins | sample 1672371 | NCBI WGS metagenome assembly OLQV01 (sample SAMEA3136676, study PRJEB25190) | human gut metagenome
CAACAGAAATAGCATTAAAAAAGAATTTTGATAAGAATGGAACAAGACGATAAATTCCTATTTGCCGAACCGTGAAACCGCCCCCGGCGTGACCTGTTGGTCGCGCCGGGGGCGTTCCTGTTATCTGTTTCTGCCGCGTCATTTCAGCCGCGCGCGCTGCGCCGCACAGTAGGCGCGCACGTCGAACGGCTCCGGCACGCTGTCGCGCCGGAGATACAGCGGGTGGTGCGGATGCCCGGCCTTGGAGCGCGCGCCGAACGTCAGCCACTGCGCGTGATACTCCTCGCCGATGGCGAGCATCTGCTCGAGCGCGTCGAACAGGTACGGCCGCTTTTCGATCAGCGTGCCCCACGCCGCCCACACGGCCGGGCGGTTGCCGGGTGCGTACTGCCCGAGCACGTAGCGGAACGCCGCCATGTTCTGCTCGTGCAGCGCGCGGTTGAAGGTCGTGTCCATGGCGTTCGGGTCGGTCGCCCGCTGGGGGTAGACGTTGAACATCGTGAAGCTGTCGTAGCCGTTGCCGAGGGCGATGCGCTCGACGCTCTTGAGCGTGTTGTCGAGATCGCCCGGCTGCGCGGTCGACGGGTTGATGCCGATGCAGATGAGCGGGTTTTCGCCCCGCGTGCCGAGGATGTAACGGTATTCGGTGTAGTACGGCGGCACATACAGCCAGCGTGCGGCGTCATAGTCGTCGTGCCGGGTACAGTGCAGCGCGTCGTCAAAGGTCAGCAGCGCGCACGTCTGGCTCGCGCCCTTGGGAATGTGCATAGGGTGTCCCTCCGATCGGTCTGCTCAGTCCCCGGCAGGCGGGAACGGCTTGGAATAGGCGGTCTTGGCGCTCACGCCGGGCAGACGGCCGATGCGCCCCGCGAGCGCGGAGATCACATCCTGCGGCGCGTCGAGCACGACGCTGATGATGCTCACGCCCCTGGCGCGGTAGGGCAGCCCCATGCGCCCGATGATGTACTGCCCCGCGTCGTGCAGCAGGGCGTTGAGCTGCGCTGTGCTCTCGCTGTTTTCCACGATGATGCCGATCAGCGCCACGCGCGTTTCCATGCGCGCTCACCTCGCTTTCCTTTTGCCTATTGTACGCGAAAAAAGGCGGAAACGCAACGCGTTTCCGCCTTTAAGCTGTCAAAAAGCATTCCTTTTTTGACAGCGTGCGCCGCTCAGCGCTTATAAAATTCCTTGGAGTTATCGAGCACCTGACACTCGGCGTTGGGATAGAGCACGACCTTCTTCGGCGTGCCGTCGTCGAGGATGCGCAGGGCATCGTCCCACGTGCGCACATATTCCGCGCCCGAGTGCTCGTCGATGTACCACGGGTCGCGCATGCCCTTGACGGTGTGCTCGGCGAACACGACGGCGTGCGCCATATTTTTGCCCTTCGTGTAGCAGCCCGACCACATCATGCCGCCGGGGGCGGAGTGGCCCCACTTGTCGTACAGGAAGTGCACGCACGGGCCGAACGGAGAGTTGGCCGCGAGCACGAACGAGCCGCCGTCCTTGAGCGAGGCAATGACCTCGGGCGTGTAGGCGCAGTTGGCCTCGGCGGGCTTGAAGTAGTTGTTGGCGATGACGATGTCGCAATCCGGCACGAACTTCGCCGCGTAGTGCCCGGCGGCATAGGCGGCCGCCTGCCGCTCCTCGGCCTCGAAATCACCGGCGAAGAGGTTGCAGATCTCGGCGTGGCCGTTGAGGATGGCGTCGACCTTGAAGTCCAGCCCCATCATGCGCGCGGCCTGCTCGGCGTCGCTGCGCATGAGCGTGTGGGGGTTGCCCATGTTGAACTCCGTCGTCGTCGTGAAGCTGTGGTTGCGCATGATCGTGCGCAGCGAGCTCACGCCCGGCAGAATGCACTTTGCGCCGCCGCTGAAGCCGTAGTAGCTGTGCGCCATGGTCGTGCCGATGGCGATCTTGTAGTCGGCGGACATGACGTCGGCGTTGATCTCCACGGGCACGTTGTTGCTCGTGTTGCCGACAAAGACGTGGTTAAAGAACAGATTGTGGTTGTGCACCTCATAGTTCTCGACGAGCTCCTCGCCGAGCTTGCGCACGAACTCCGTGCGGTACATGACGCCGTGGGTGCCGAGCGCGATGATGAACCAGATGTTCTCGTCCGGCACACCGGCGGCGTGCAGCTCCGCGATGACGGCGCGGGCGATGGGCTCGCACGGCGTGGGGCGGGTGATGTCGTCGATGATGATGACGGCGCTCTTTTTCCCGGCGGCGCCCTCGCTGATGGGCTTGGTGCCGATGGCGGCGTGGAGCTTTTCGCGGATCTGCGCCTCGGTCAGCGCCGGGGTGTCATAGCCGTGGATCCTGGAGATGTGTACGTCCCAGTTATCCGGGAACGTGACCGGGATCGGCCGGTCGCCGTAGTTGCTGTTGGCGGGCAATTGGAATGTTTTCATAGTGCAGCCTCCTGTGCGTGACGCTTTGCCCCGTCTTCCCCGTTCTGCTCGATCAGGCTCTCGCGGTATCCGCCGATCAGCACCAGATGCTCATACACGGCGGCGGCGGCCGCGTCCTCGTCCCGGTCGCGCAGTGCCTGACAGATGGCCATGTGTCCGGCGCGGGTGAGGGCATTCTCGTCGCGGCGCAGCGTCTCCTGCAGCACGCGCTCGCGGTAGATGTCCATCAGGGACGCCAGCGTCGTGTAGATATATTTGATGAGGGCGTTGTGCGACATGCGCATGAGCGCGTTGTGAAACCGGGAGTCGAGCATGGCCTGCCGCTCGATCGGCAGCTCGGTGTAATCATAGTCGGCCAGCGCGCACAGCCGCACGATCTCGTCGTCGGTCGCGGTGCGGATGATGTCGCGGCAGACGTCCGTCTCGAGCACGATGCGCAGGTCGAGCACATTTTCGAGCGTGCCGTTGCTCAGCGCGAACAGCGCGCACAGCGGTCGGTTGATCGACTGCTCCGGCGTGTTCGTGATGTACGAGCCGCTGCCCTGAATGCTCTGCACGATGCCCATGGCCTCCAGACTCTTGATGGCCTCGCGCACGCAGGTGCGGCTGACCTCAAACTTGGTCGCAAGGCACAGCTCCGTCGGCAGCTTGTCGCCCTTCTGCAGCTCTCCGCGGCTGATTTTCTCGAGCACGTCGTCCACGATCTTCTTGTAGTTGATGCTGGTTTCCGGTTTCATTTTGACACCTCACTGAGCAATGTCCACAAATTTCGCGTCGATTTTTTGAGAAATGTGTTCATTTACAAAGAAAAAAAGGAATGGTATGATTGAATCAAACGAATGTGTCAGACAAATTCAAGAGGTCCTAACGGACCTTTCCTTATTCTCCAGAAATTTGTCTGACAATTAGTGGGTAACTTGTGATCTGTGTCTACCTTAGCACAATCTTTTTTTTGTGTCAAGGATTTGTCAGACAAATATCGATTCGGATACGGACTTCACACAGCCGCCTGCGGCAGAGCAAGCGAGGTGAGCAAACGAGAGAACTGGAGCAGCATTCCCCCAGCGACTACAAAGAGAACTGAGAATTAGGAATGAAACTGTATTAGAGGAGAGAAAGAAATATGTCCAACACGAGCAATGCATCGAAAAACGTTCGGCGCTTCCTGCTGCTGTTCGCGCTCGGAGTCGCCTATGGATTCATGTACGTCATGCCGTACATGAAGTCCAGCTTCTACGATCAGATGATCGCCGCCATGGGCTGCACGAACGCCCAGCTCGGCTCCCTGATGACTTATTACACGATCGCGCTTACGATCTCCTATCTGCCCGGCGGCTGGATCGGCGATAAGTTCAGCCCCAAGCCCGTCCTGCTGATCTCCATCTTCGGTCAGGCGGCGCTGAGCTTCCTGTTCATGTTCACCTATCAGAGCTATACCATGGCCGTCATCGTCTGGCTGCTCATGGCGCTTACGGGTGGCTTCGCCTTCTGGCCGGCCATCATGAAGGGCATCCGCATGACGGGTACCGACGAGGAGCAGGGCCGTATCTACGGCATCTTCGAGGCCCTCAACGGCTTCGCGTCCCTGCTGCTGAGCTTCATCATGATCGGCATCATGGCGATCGCCGGCAAGGGCGACCTCGTCACCGGCTTCAAGAGCGCGCTGGCCTGCATGGGCGGCCTGTCGCTCGTTTCCGGCCTTCTGGTTCTGTTCCTCATGCCGAAAAACGCCCAGTACGGCGCCGCTCAGGTGGAGAACGCCGAGGACAATAAGATCACCGTCAAGGATTATCTGCACGCTTTCAAGATCCCCGGTGTGTGGATCATGGCCATTCTCGTCTGGTGCTACGTGACCATTTCGGCCGTGGCCAGCTATCTCACCCCCTACAGCACGGACGTGCTCGGCATGTCCGCCGTGGTTGCCGCGAGCATCGGCACCATCCGCACCTACGGCTGCCGTCTGGTCGGCGGCCCGCTCGGCGGCTTCCTTGCCGACAAGACGTTCAAGTCCGTCTCCAAGGAGCAGGTCCTCGGCCAGACCGCCTGCGTGGTCACGCTCGGCATCTTCCTGATCCTGCCGGTCGGCACGAACAGCACGGTGCTGGTGATCCTGCTGCTTCTGGTGGGCGTTGCGATGTTCCTGTGCAAGGGCACGTACTTCTCCGTGCAGCCCGAACTCGGCATCCCGACGAAGGTCTCCGCGACGGCCGTCGCGATCGCGACCCTCATCGGCTATCTGCCGGATATGTTCGTGCACACCATGTTCGGCAACTGGATCGATCAGTCCGGCGCGGCAGGCTACAACAAGATCCTGCTTTACGGTGTCGGCACTGCGGTCCTCGGCATCGTTGCGGCGATCCTGGCGGTCATCCAGTCCAAGAAGGTCGCAAAGCGCAAAGCAGCCGATCAGGCTGCGTGATCCGCGCATATTACAAGGAGGCTTATCCACATGAGCAAGATCAAGATCAACACCGTCCGCTGCAAGGGCTGCGGCTACTGCGTGAACGACTGCCCGCGCAAGGCGCTGTCGTTCTCCGGACACATCAATGACAAGGGCTATGACACCGTTCAGGTCGACGACTCCCTGTGCGTCGCCTGCGGCACGTGCTACCGCGTGTGCCCCGACAGTGTCTTTGAGATTCTGGAATAAGAGGTACAAACATGAGCAAACAACTGATGAAGGGCAATGAGGCCCTGGCAGAAGCGGCGCTGCGCGCCGGCTGCCGGTTTTACAGCGGCTATCCCATCACTCCGCAGACCGAGATCCTCGAGTATCTGGCCAAGCGCATGGATGAGGTCGGCGGCACGTTCGTGCAGACCGAGTCCGAGCTCGCGGGCATCAACATGCTCCTCGGCGCGGCGGCTGCCGGCGCGCGCGCGCTGACCAGCTCCGCAGGCCCCGGCTTCTCGCTGAATCAGGAGGGCATCTCCTATCTGGTCGCGGCGGATCTTCCGGCGGTCATCATCAACGTCATGCGCATCGGCACCGGTCTCGGCGACATCGCGCAGGGACAGGGCGACTACTGGCAGATGACCCGCGGCGGCGGCCACGGCGACTACCGCACGATCGTGCTGGCGCCGGCCTCCGTGCAGGAAAACTGCGACATGATGTCCACCGCCTTTGAGCTGGCGGAGAAGTACCGCCACCCCGTGCTGGTCGCGTCCGACGCCGCCATCGGCCAGATGGTCGAGGGCGTCGAGCTCAAGGACTTCGTCGAGCACGACATCGACCAGTTCGACTGGGCGATCCGCGGCTGCAAGGCGGGCGCCGCGCCCCGCAAGGTGCAGAACGTCTACTACACCAACCCGCAGTATCCCGAGTTCCTGCGCAGCAAGTATGCGCAGATGGAGCAGACCGAGCAGCGCTGGGAGTCCTACCAGGCGGAGGACGCCGACGTGGTGCTCGTGGCCTACGGCATCAGCTCCCGCATCTCGAAGGAAGCGGTGAACATGGCGCGCGCCGAGGGCTTCAAGCTCGGCTTGATCCGCCCGATCACGCTCTGGCCGTACCCGGTCAAGGCGTTTGAGACCTGCAAGAACGCCAAGGCGTTCATGACGGTCGAGATCAACATCCTCGGCCAGATGGTCGACGATGTCAAGCTGGCTGTGGAAAACAAATATCCGGTCGGCTTCTATGGCACGTTCTTTGGTCTGCCGGAACCGGAAGAGATCATCGCGCAGGCCAAGGCCATGCTGGAAAAGGAGGAGAAATAAATGAAACTCAAAGCACCCGAAACTGTCTTTTCCTCCGCCGGCTTCTGCCCCGGCTGCGGCCACGGCCTGGCCACGCGCCTGATCGGCGAGGTCTCCGAGGAACTCGGCATTCAGGAAAAAATGCTGGCAGTCGTGGACGTTGCCTGCTGCTCGTTCAACATTGACTACTGGCGCTACGATACGATCATGGCGGCGCACGGCCGCGACATTCCGACGGCCGTCGGCGTCAAGCACATCCGCCCCGCCAACCCGGTCTTTGCGTACCTGGGCGACGGCGCTGCCTACTCCATCGGCATGGCGGAGACGGTGCACGCCGCGCTGCGCAACGACAACATCTGCGTGTTCGTCGTCAACAACAGCGTCTTCGGCATGACCGGCGGCCAGATGGCCCCGACCACCCTGCCGCACCAGAAGACCGCCACCTCCCCGCGCGGCAAGGATCCCGCCCGCTACGGTACGCTCAACGTCGTCGACGTGCTCGGCAAGATGGACATTGCCTATCTGGCACGCGGTGAACTGGTTGGCCCTGCCGGCATGAACAACTGCAAAAAGCTTATCCGCAAGGCGTTTGAGCACCAGCTCAACGGCGACGGCTTCTGCCTCGTCGAGCTGCTCAGCCCCTGCCCGACCAACCTGAACATGCCGCCGGTGAAGGCCCGTGAGCATGTGCACACGGAGATGACCAAGTACTTCCCGGTCGGCGAATACATTGACAAGAAGGGTGGCGATCAGGCATGATGGTAGAGATGATTTGTGCAGGATTCGGCGGTCAGGGTGTTCTGACCACCGGTCTGATCCTGGCTGAGGCCGGCATGAAGCTCGGCATGAACGTGCTGTGGTATCCGTCCTACGGCTCAGAGATGCGCGGCGGCACGGCCAACTGCACCGTGAAGTTCTCCGACAAGGAGATCGCCAGCCCCTGCGCCAAGAAGATCGACATTCTCATGGGCATGAACGCGCCGGCGATCGACAAGTTTGAGAGCAGCCTCCGCCCCGGCGGCCTGCTGCTGGTCAACAGCTCGCTCGTGCATGAGCGCGAATACCGCGACGACATCCGCGTCGTCAAGGTCCCGATGACCGAGATCGCGGCGGAGCACGAGAACCCGAAGGGCGCAAACATCGTCATGATGGGCGCCATGGCGGCCAATTCCGACCTCTTCACCGAGGACGATCTGGAGCGCCTGATCAATGAGTTCTTCGAAAAGAAGGGCAAGATCAACCCCAAAAACAGTCTCTGCTTCCGCGCCGGCACGCAGATCCACTAAAAACCGGCGGTCTCCACGGGTTTCTGCTCATTATCATCCGTAATCAGCATCGGGGCGCTGCGCCGCAGCGCCCCGGAGATCCCGCTTTGGAGGTGTAAAGTTTTTGAACGTTTTAGACGTCGTCATCATTCTGGCATATTTTGTCGGCATGATCGCGCTCGGTCTGATCGCGAACAAAAAGCAGACCGGCGTGGACGATTATTATCTCGGCGGACGCGCCATGGGCGCGCTGAAGATCGGCGCGCTCTGGATGGCCGGCTGGATCGGCGGCTCATCCGTCATCGGCACGTCGTCCAACAGCTATTCCATGGGCATCACCGGCATCTGGTACGTCGGTGAGATCGCCATCGGCTGCGTGCTGTTCGCACTCGTCATGGCCGAGCCCGTCAAGCGCGTGAGCGAGGTGCTGCAGAACATCACCTTCCCGGAGATGATCCGCGCGCGCTACGACCAGAAAAACAGCACCATGGCCAGCATCACGACCATCCTTGCGATGATCGGCTACACGGCGGCGCAGTTTGTTGCCGGCGCCTCGATCCTCAATGTCCTCACGGGCTGGGATCTCGGGCTGTGCTATGTCCTTGCGGCCGTGGTCATCGTGTTTTATGTCTCGACGGGCGGCCTGCTCGCCGTGACGTATACCGACATCGTGCAGATGGCGCTGCTGCTGCTCGGCGTGGTGTTTCTGGCGGTGCCGCTGGTTGGCAGCATGCTGCACAAAAACGGCATGAGCCTTGCCGCCGACCTGCCGGCGAGCTTCTTTGACCTCGGCGCGTGGGGCTGGCCGACGATCGCCGCACTGGGTCTGTCCACGGTCATGTCGTTTTTCACGAGCATGGACAGCTACACCCGCTGCATCGCGGCCAAGGACGCCAAGACTGCCCGCACCGGCACGATCTATGCGGCCGTGCTCGTGCTCATCATCGCCGGGGCGAGCACCTTCCTCGGTATGGCCGGAAAGCTCATCCTGCCCGATCTCGCGTCGTCGAACAATGTCATTGCGGCGCTCGTGGTCGAGCTCTTCCCGCACGGGCTCAAGGGGCTTGTGCTCATCGGCGTGCTCAGCGCCATCATGTCCACGGCGGACATCTCGGTGCTCACGGGCTCTGCCAGCCTGACGAAGGATATTTACCAGCGCTATTTCCATCCCGAGGCGTCGGAAAAGACCCTGATGCGCGTCGGCCTTGCCGCGTCGCTGCTCGTGGGTGTGCTCGGCGCGGTGTTCGGGTGGTTCACGCAGGATATCATGAACATCCTGCTCATCACGTTTACCATCAACTCGGCGGGGCTGTTCCTGCCGACGATCGGCGCGTTCTTCTGGAAGAAGTCGTGCTCTGCGGGCGCGTTCGCGTCCATGCTCTCGGCGACGATCATCGCCATCGTCTGGTTCATCGGCGGCAAGGTCAGCGCGCTGCCGCTGTTCTCGATCGATGCGCTCTGGCCGAGCTTCGGCGTTTCGGCCGTGCTGTATGTCGTCATCTGTCTGACGCACCGCCAGACCCCGGAGGAGCAGGAGCAGGCCGAGCGATTCTACGCCGCGCGCTGAGCAGCATGACCCCCATCCCAAGATAGGAGTTTACGTCACTATGGAGCAAATGAAGAAGATGCCCCTCGAGGGGATTCGCGTTGTGGAGCTGGCGACGGTCGTCGCCGCCCCGACCGCGTCGCGCGTGCTGTGCGCGTTCGGCGCGGAAGTCATCAAAGTAGAAACCAAGATCGGCGACGAGATGCGCCGCGCCGGTGAGTTCGAGATGGTCGTGTGCGAGGACGATAAAAACCCGCTGTTCACCATCCAGAACAGCGGCAAGCGCCTGACGAGCATCGATCTGAAAAATCCGGACGGCAAGGCGGCCATGCTCAGGCTGCTCGAGACGGCCGACGTGTTCCTCACGAACGTCCGCCTGCCGTCGCTGGGCCGTCTGGGTCTTGATTACGAGACGCTGCACGCAGCCTACCCCGGCCTCGTGTACGCGCACTTCTCCGGCTTCGGCCCCAAGGGCCCCGATGCCGCCAAGCCCGGCTTTGACAGCACGGCGTTCTGGCTGCGCAGCGGCCCGATGGCCGACTGGCAGGTGCCCGGCTCGTTCCCGTTCACGCCCACCTACGCCTTCGGCGACATGGCCACGAGCTCGGCCTTCCTGTCGGGCATCCTCATGGCACTCATCGGCAAAAAGAGCACCGGCATGGGCACGTTCGTGAGCACGTCGCTGTTCGCCAGCGGTATCTGGTGCAACGCCATCGGCGTCGTGTCGCACCAGCCGCAGTTCGGCGGCGCCCGTCCGAACGACCCCCTGCGCCCGTCCGACCCGTTCTGCCACTTCTACGAGTGCAGCGACAGAAAGTGGATCGGCGTGTTCGACAACGAATACCGCCGCGAGCTGCCGAAGTTTGCAAACCTCTTCGGCATGCCGGAGCTGGCCGACGATCCCCGCGCCGCCAGTCTGGAGGCGCTGCACGAGACCGACTTCGTCGTCGAGGTCGTCACGCGGCTCAACGCCATTTTCAAGACGAAGCCCGTCGCCGAGTGGGAAGCCTTCCTCTCGGAAAACAACGTCTCCTGCGAGCGTATGCGCTCCATCCGTGATGTGAGCACCGACGAGCAGGCCATCGCCAACGGCTATGTGCGCAAGGTCGCCTTCAAGGATGACCTCGAGGTCATGATGCCGTGCCCGCCGATGCAGTTCTCGGAGTACGCCATGCGCCCCTACACGTCCGCCGGCCGCCTCGGCGCCGATACGGACAGCATCTTCCACGACCTCGGATATACCGACACGGAGATCGCCGCCATGAAGGACAGCGGCGCCATTCAGTAATGAAAAAGGAGAACTTACTATGAAAATCGTTCTGGCCGAAGTACCTTATACCAAAGACAGAGACATCAGCATCGAGCGTTCCTGCCTCCCCGAGGGTGCGGAGCTGGCGATCGCCGTGTTCGACGAGCACGCCGAGAACAACGATGCGTTTTACGCCGAGATCAAGGACGCCGACATCATCATCGACGGCTACGTCCACTTCGGCAAAAAGGAGATCGACGCCATGGATCACTGCAAGGTCATCTCCTTCCAGTCCACGGGCTACAACGAGGCCGATCTCGACTATGCGCGCGAGAAGGGCATCGCCGTCTGCTCCATCCTCGACTACTGCACGCAGGAGACCGCCGAGAGCGCCATGGCGCTCATGCTCAACCTCCAGCGCGGCATCCGTCAGTATGACCGCAGCGTCCAGCAGGACCACGTCTGGGACTATCAGGTCGTGCCGGGCCTCAAGCGCATCGCCGGTCAGGTCATGGGCATCGCCGGTCTCGGCCGCATCGGTCAGTCTGTCGCGCGCAAGGCGCTGGCGTTCGACATGGAGGTCATCGCCTATGACCCGTTCCTGCCGCCCGCCATTGCCGAGAACCTCGGTGTCAAGCTTGTCGATTTTGACACCCTGCTCGCCGAGTCCGACGTGCTGAGCCTGCACATGAACCTCACCGACGAGAACTACCACATGTTCAACAAGGAAGCGTTCATGAAGTGCAAAAAGCACCCCATCATCGTCAACGAGGGCCGCGGTCCGCTGATCTGCGACGAGGATCTCGTCTGGGCGCTCGATAACGGCTACATCCGCGGCGCCGCGCTCGACATGGTCGAGAGTGAGGACCCCGATCTGGATACCTGCCCGCTCGTCGGCCGCGACGACGTGCTGCTCACGCCGCACAGCGGTTATTACTCCGACACGTCCAACTACCTCGTGGCAAAGCTCTCGATGGACAACGCCCTGTACTACGTCAACGGCGAGTACGACAAGGTCAAGGCCATCCGCAACGGCGTCAACGCCTGATCACCGCCTCCGTTTCCGCCGGGCTGCATTCTGAACTTACCTATCAATTACCAAGGCATGAATTTTCTGCCCTTCTTTCATTCTGTTTTTGCGATCTCAACCAATCTCCTCACTTACCGTCAGCCCGGAGGAACTGCATATCCCCGTGTCCGCGTCCGGCCGTCTCCGGCGCGGACACGGCTCTGCGCGAACACAGCGCCGGATGCCTGCGGGCGTCCGGCGCTTTTTGCGGTTGACAGCGTTCGGCAAGCACAGTAAAATCAAAGACGGCGGGTCAGTCCCGCCCGGGAATGAGAAAGAAATCAGACTGCGGAGGTGTTTCCCATGGAATCTGCAAAAGTATATTTTTCCGATCTGCGCACGGACGAGATCAGCACGCTCGAAAAGCTGCGCCGGCTCATGAAGGCCGCCGGCTTTGAGCAGATCGATTTCAAGGACAAGTATGTCGCCGTCAAGCTCCACTTCGGCGAGCCGGGCAACATGGCCTATCTGCGCCCGAACTGGGCGCGCGTCGTGTGCGACTATGTGCGCGCGCTCGGCGGCAAGCCGTTTCTCACCGACTGCAACACGCTCTATGTCGGCGGCCGCGCCAACGCGCTCGACCATCTCGACAGCGCCATGCTTAACGGCTATTCGCCCATGACCACCGGCGCCCAGTGCATCATTGCCGACGGGCTCAAGGGGGACGATTACGACCTCGTGCCCATCCGCGGCGGCAAGTATCTGCGCGCGGCGAAAATCGGCCGCGCCATCATGGACGCCGACATCTTCATCTCGCTCACGCATGCCAAGGGCCACCCGGCCGCGGGCTTCGGCGGCGCGCTCAAGAACATCGGCATGGGCTGCGGCTCACGCGCCGGCAAGGAGGAGATGCACAGCTCCGGCAAGCCCGTCGTCGATCAGGACAAGTGCATCGGCTGCGGCAAGTGCATCGAAAACTGCGCGCACAACGGCCCGCACATCGAAAACGGCAAGTGCACCATCCTGAAATATAAGTGCACCGGCTGCGCCCGCTGCATCAGTGTCTGCCCGATGCACGCCATCCACCCGGACTTCGACATCGCCAACGAGGTGCTCAACTGCAAGATCGCCGAGTATGCCAAGGCGGTCGTCGACGGCCGGCCGTCGTTCCACATCGCGCTCGCGCTCGACGTGTCGCCCAGCTGCGACTGTGAGGCGTTCAACGACGTGGCCATGGTGCCGAACGTGGGCATGTTCGCATCCTTCGACCCCGTGGCGCTCGACACGGCCTGCGCCGACAAGATCAATGCCCAGCCGGCCAACCCGAACAGCGCCATCGCACATGAGCACGAGCACGAGCACGACCACCCGCACGACCACTTCACGTTCGCGCACCCGGACACCGACTGGCGCGCCGCCGTCGAGCACGGCGAGGCCATCGGCCTCGGCACGACGCACTACGAGCTCATCGAGGTCTGATCGGAAATAACGCAAAGGCTCCCCCGGAATTCCGGGGGAGCCTTTTTTGTCATATGTATTCTCTTTGGGTGATCCGTTTTATGATCGCCCGAGCCAGAAGTCCGGCGACGCCTATCTTTTTTGCAACATGCTTCCTGCCGTGCAGATAGAGTGCCTTGACCTCGATGCCCGCTATATCCTCCGCGGTGAGCGGATCATCGCCGAGAACGACGAAATCGGCAATCATACCGGGTGCAAGCGTGCCGCGTTTATTCTCCTCATGGCTCATATACGCGGGATTTGCCGTGATCATGCGCAGCGCGTCGAGACGCGATATGCGCTCGTCCGGATTGGGATGATTTACGGAGCACGCCATACCGTACAGGGGCTTTGGACGCGTGCACGGTCCGTCGGAGCCGTCGCCTACGACAAGTCCGAGGCGGTGCATCGTTCCCAGCGCGTTCAGTCTGTCCGTGCGCTCTCTGCCGAGCACCGAGCACAGATACTCGTCCGGCTCCTGCTTCCAATATATAAACGGCGACTGCGCGGCTATGCACAGCTTTATCTTTGCCGCGCGCTTTAGCTGCTCCTCGCTTGCAAGGCAGACATGGATCATCACATGGCGCGCATCGTCCCACGGCTTATCGGCATAAGCCGCCTCATATGCCGTTATGCACTGCTCCACCGCCGCATCACCTATGGCGTGCATGGTTATCTGCCAGCCCTCGCGGTTTGCGCCGATGGCGAACTCGTTCACGCGCTCCTGCGGATAATTCAAAACGCCGTAGTTGTTCGGATCGTTCGCGTACGGCTCCTTGAGCGCCGCGTCCTCTGAGCCGAAGCAGCCGTCGAGGGCAAGCTTGAAGCAGCCGCCGACGCGCTTGAAGCCGTGCTTTTTCACGGCCTTGAGGTCCATGGTCTGGAAGAATATGCGGAACGCCTGCGGCAGGCCGGGCGCGAGTATTTTTATCATGTCTATATCCAGATCGTTTGCAAAGCCCACGCCCTCAACGGTGTGCACGAGCCCGATGCCGACCGACGCAAGGTACTCCGCGCCTCCGGAGAGACCGCGTATAATATCCATCGTGGGGATATACGCCGTCGCCTCGTTCACGCCGTTATAAAACGCCGACTGGTACAGCCATCCGGTCTCGGTATTGCAGCCGGGATCGGATTTCACCTTATCCGACAGCAGTGCCAGCATTGCGCTGTTGCACACGGCAGCATGACCGTCGTACTTCATGACCATGAGCGGACGCTCCGTCCAGTCGTCAAGATCGCGCTTTTCGGGCAGCCGATGCTCAGCAACGGTGTTCGCGGTGCAGCCGTAGCCCATGAGCACCTTGTTTTTCCGGTGACTGTCGGCATAGCGCCTGACCGCCGCCTTTGCTTCGGCAAAATCTTTGACATCCATGAGATAGAATGTGTTCTCGAAAACGCACAGCGAGCCGAAATGCATATGCGTGTCGCCGAACGCGGGCGTTACCGTCGCGCCGCCGAGATCGACCCGTTTTGCCTTGCCGTAGCGCGGAGGGATGCTGCTTTCATCGCCGAGCCACACGATGTGACCGCCCTTTACCGCCATCGCGGTGTAAATGCGGTTTTCCTTTTCGCAGGAGATGAATCTGGCGTTCGTATAAAGCTCCATAACCTCATTCCTTTCACTTCTAAAATGGGCTCCATGCAGACATGGAGCATTCCCCTTTCCGATGCGCGCGGCCGCAGCCGCGGCGGATGTTTTTATCCACCTTAATCCTTTCGCGCGCCGATGTCAAGCCTGGGCGCTGCGCGGTCGTTTTTTGCCACCTACTTGCAACATTCTTGTTTCTGGTATACAATAACGGTATCTTCCATGACTTTTTCTGCAAATCCGGACAAGGAGTCGAACCGATGCTTCAACTTGCAGTGTGTGATGATGAGGCCGTCTGCCTGAGGCAGACTGTGGATATCCTGCGCGCGGCGCTGGGGGACACGCCGCATCAGCTTAAAACATTTGAAAATGCACCCGCCATGCTGGCTATGCTTGCCGAGGACGGCTACCGGCCGGACATCGCCGTGCTGGACATCTGCATGGGCGACATGGACGGCATCTCCCTCGCCAAGGAGATCAACCGCCTCGCGCCTGCCTGCCGCGTGATCTTCCTGTCGAGCTACGCGGGCTATCTCATGGATGCGTATGAGGCCGAGCACATCTACTACGTGCTCAAGTCGGACGAGGCGGCGCGTCTGCCGGTCGCGCTGCGCAAGGCGCTGGGCGCACTCTCGACCGAGAAAACGCTCACGCTCCGGCGCGGCGGCAGCTATCAGCGCGTCGGGCTCGACACGGTGCTGTATCTTGAGCGCTCGCTGCACAAGATGCTCGTGCACACCACCGACGGCGATCTTGAGACGACGCAGAGCCCGCAGGCCCTGCTTGCGGGCGATGTTGCGGCGGAGTTCATCCGCTGCCACCAGAGCTTCTGGGTCAACTGCCGGGCGATCGCCGGCATGGAGCGCGAGACCTTCTGCCTGAGCGACGGCACGCGCGTGCCCATCAGCCGCTCGTATCGCAAGAATGCGCGCGAGGCGTTTTTCCGGCTGCTGGCCGGGCGCACCGCGCGGCTGGATGTACCGGAGGGCGCGGCCGATGGCGTATAACGGTTTCTGGGCGGACTTTTTGTTCAACACCGGCGTCGTGGCGGCGTGGTGCGTGTTTTTGTGGCGCGTGCTCGACGGGCCGCGCTTTTCGTGGTGGGGCACGGCGCTGCTCACGCTCGTGATCGACGCCGCCTACCTGCTGCCGGTGCTGCTGCTGACAACGGCGGGCAGCGCGCTGCGCCTGCTGCTGTATCCGACGGGGGCGCTGGCGCTGGCGTTTTTGCTCTTTTACGGCAAGCCGGGGCGAAAGCTGCTCGCGGTCGCGGCGGAGCTGACTGCGTCGGTGCTGGTGGAGATGCTGTTTTCCGCCGTCGCCATACGGGCGGCGGACTTGCAGATGGACGCGCAGTATGCCGTCTGGGCAGACCCGCACGCGGTGCTATACGGCGGGGTGTTCCTGCTGTTTCTGGCGCTGGTGCTGCTGGTGGTCAGCCTGCCGTTTCTGCGCGCGCGGAATAACCTCTCCGGCCGGCAGCTGCTGGTTTTCTCCGCCTTTCCGGTCACGCAGATCCTCTGCTCCGCCGCCATTCAGGCGCTCATCTTCTACCCGCCGCGGTATGAGTACACGTCGGTGCTGCTGGTCGTGACGGCGCTGTTTCTCGTGTCCGACTCGCTGCTCTTTCGCACCATGGTGCGCACCGAGCAGCGCGTGCAGCTCGAGGTGGAAAACGAGCTGCTGGAGTCGCAGCTCGACGCGCAGCTCGCGCACTACGGCGATCTCACCGCGCAGTACGAGCAGATCCGCGCCATGCGCCATGACATTTCGCACCATCTGAACACCATCAACGCGCTCCTGCAGGCGGGCAACCTGCAGGCCGCCTCGGCGTATTCCGAGCAGCTGCTGCCGGCGCAGACGTACAGTTCCCGCCTCGGAAGCTGCCGCAACCCGGTCGTGGACGCGTTTTTGTATACCCGGGTGCAGGATGCGCAGGCAAGGGGCGTCCCGGTGCGGGCGGATGTGTCGCTGCCGGTGGAGCTGCCGGTGTCGAACACCGACCTTATCGTCGCCTTCGGCAACCTGCTCGATAATGCCTTGGAAGCCTGCAGCGGCATACCGGACGCGCAGATCACGCTGCGCGCGCACATGGACAAGGGCTATCTCGTCATTCAGGAGTCGAACCCCGTCCGCCCCCGGCAGCCGCAGGGCAAAAAGCCCCGGCGCATCCCGGAGCTGGAGCGCGGGGTGGGCTTTCGCGTGCTGGGCAGCCTCGCCGCGAAGTACGACGGCAGCTTCCGGCATGCGTGCGAAAACGGTACCTACACCGTCACGCTCTCGCTGCGCGCCGGATAAGGAGGGAACAACACTGTGACATATAACGGCTATGTCGCCGATCTGTTTTTCAACGCCTGCGCGATCGCGATGTGGGCGGCCTTTTTGTGGCGCGTGCTCGACGGGCCGCGCTTTCGCGTCTGGGTGACGGTGCTGCTCGCCGCGCTCATCGGCGCGGCGTACATGGCGGCGACGCTGCTGCTGACCACGGTGGGGCAGCTGCGCGCGCTGATGTTCCCGGTGTGCTCGCTGGCGATGGCGTTTTTGCTCTTTCGCGGCAGGCCGGGGCGAAAGCTGCTCGCGGTCGCGGCGGAGCTTGCAGGCTCGCTGCTTATGGAGCTGATGTTCGCGCCGCTGATGATCGACCTGCATATGAACGACAATATCTCCATCTGGGCAGACCCGCGCGCGCTCATCTACGGCGTGACATTTCTGCCGGTGCTGGCGCTCGGGCTGATGCTCATCAGCCTCATCTTCACGCGCTCGAAAAATAACCTCTCCGGCCGGCAGCTGCTGGTCTTTTCCGCGTTTCCAATCACGCAGATGGTCTGCGAGGCGTCGCTCCTGACGCTCGTGTTCACGCCGCCGCGGTATGACTACATCCCCGTAATCCTGATCATGTCGGTGCTGTTTCTCGTGTCTGATATCCTGCTCTACCGCACCATGGTGCGCACCGAGCAGCGCGTGCAGCTCGAGGTGGAAAACGAGCTGCTGGAGCGCCAGCTTGACGCGCAGCTCGCGCACTACCGCGACCTCACCGCACAGTACGAGCAGATCCGCGCCATGCGCCATGACATCGCCCACCATCTGAACACCATTCATGCGCTTTTGCAGGCGGGCAACCTGCAGGCCGCCTCGGAGTATTCCGAGCAGCTGCTGCCGGCGCAGACGTACAGTTCCCGCCTCGGAAGCTGCCGCAACCCGGTCGTGGACGCGTTTTTGTATACCCGGGTGCAGGATGCGCAGGCAAGGGGCGTCCCGGTGCGGGCGGATGTGTCGCTGCCGGTGGAGCTGCCGGTGTCGAACACCGACCTCATCGTCGCCTTCGGCAACCTGCTCGACAATGCGCTTGAGGCCTGCAGCGGCATCCCGGACGCGCAGATCACGCTGCGCGCGCACATGGACAAGGGCTACGTGGTCATTCAGGAGTCGAACCCCGTCCGTCCCCGGCAGCCGCAGGGCAAGAAGCCCCGGCGCATCCCGGAGCTGGAGCGCGGGGTGGGCTTTCGCGTGCTCAGCGGCCTCGCTGAGAAGTATGACGGCAGCTTCCGGCATGCGTGCGAAAACGATACCTACACCGTCACGCTCCTGCTCCGTGCGGCCGCTGCGGGCATACCCGCCGCACCCGCGCACACGTAATTGCGGATATGGATCCGAAAAGGCTCCGGCTTCGGCCGGAGCCCTTTTCTTTCATTTGTCGGGAAATCGCTTGCGATTTCCCGACAAAAAGGCTGCAGTCTGCTGCGCGCATAATTTGTGCGCCGTCGGCGTACAAATTCCACGCTTGCAGCCTGAGAAGTATTTTCTTCGCCGCACATGTCGCCGAAGAAAATGATCGGACTTTCTTTCACCGCGCCATTGGCGAAAGGCTGCGAGGCATTTTGACCTTTGACATACGAGGGGCTCCGGCTTCGGCCGGAGCCCTTTTTTGTTTTGGCGCGCAAAAATGTGTTATTTCTGCGCGGAAATATGCCGATTGTGCAGAGCGCATGTAAATTCGCGGCCGAAATGCTATATTTCTCCCATGAAGGAACGGAGCGCGCGGCGCGCTGCTCCGCGAGAGGGAGAGAGATCACAAGTGGCCGAAGTATTGAACATATGTATCGTGGACCCCAGCACGATCTGGCGGCACACGGCGAGAGAGATCCTCTGCCGGGAGCTGGACGCCAATGGGGTGCGCGCGTGTGTGGATGAATTCTACGCGCCGGAGTCGATGACGTCCGACGGCGGATGTGCGTACTACGACGTTGTGCTGGCGGATATTTCCGACCGGCAGACGCGGGAGCAGTATTTGCGCTTTTTCCGGGACCTGCGCCTCACGAGTCCGCAGACGAAGCTGATCTTCCTGTCGGCAGATCCGCTGGCGGCGCTGGACGTGTTCGAGTGTGACCCGGATTACTTTGTCTGCAAGCTCGAGATGGAGACGCGCCTGAGCGCCGCCCTGCGCTTTGTGCTGCGTCCGTGCGGCGGGGAACTTGGGCCCTGCCTGATCGTGGGCTCGCGCGCAACGCGCCATGTGCTGTCCATGCGCGAGATCCTGTACTGCGAGCACGCGCAGCGCCAGACGAAGATCGTCATGACGACGCGCACCGTGACGTGCTCGGAAAAGCTCAACGAGATCTATGGGCGGCTCGATCCCGCGGAGTTTGTGCAGACGCACTGCAGCTTTCTGGTCAATCTCAGCTATGTCAAGGAGCTGCGGCGCACGTGCGTCGTGCTGCGCAGCGGCGCGTGCGTCCCGCTCAGCCGCGCCAACTATGCCCGCGTCCGTCAGGCGCTGGCGCAGGCGACGCGGTAGACGGCGGAGTTTTCTACAACGATTCTGATGATCCATAGATAAAAAAGAGGAGGATAAGAGATGCGCAGAGGAAAGCGGTGTCTCGCCCTGCTGCTGGTGCTCATCCTGTCGCTGCAGCTGCTGCCGGCCGTGTTTGCCGACGGCGGCCATGCGCCGAAGCGTGTGATCCATCTGGTCTATGACGATTCCGGCAGCATGATCCGTGCAAACGGCGAACAGGTCGACCGGTGGTGCCAGGCGAAGTACGCAATGGAAGTGTTCGCGGCGATGCTGGGCGAGAACGACACGATGCATATCTATTATATGAGTGCGTTCGAGGGCAACGGCTCCCGGCAGCCGACGATCCGGATGGCGGGCAAAGACGGTGCGCAGGCAAACGTCGCCAAGATCCACGACACGGTCACGAAGGCCGGCAATACGCCGTTTGCCAGCGTCACAGCCGCATATCAGGACCTGACGCGGACGGACGCGGACGAGCGCTGGCTGGTCGTGCTGACCGACGGGGAATTTCAGGGCGTGGACAGCATCAGCGCGTACTTCAGCAATGTTCCGCCCTCGATCAACGTCATGTTTTTAAGCATGGGTCCGGATGCGCCCGATGCGGCCGCGATCGTTCCGGCGGGGCATGAGAACATTTTCTTTGCCAAGGCCGCCTCGAGCGCCGATATCCTCAACCAGATCACCGGTATCTGCACGCGCGTGTTCAACAGCAACAAGCTCACGGTGGAGAAAAACAAGTTCTCGTTCGACATCCCCATGTCGCAGCTCGTGGTCTTTGCGCAGGGGCAGAACGTGCAGGTGCGCGGCATCAAAGGACCGGACGGCAAGCTGATCGGCGGCGCGCAGCGCGCGGTCGGTGTGCGCTACAGTGAGACGGCGGCGCCCAACTACACCATCGATCCGGGCGCGATCCCGAAGAATCTGGTGGGCAGCGTTGTCGCGTTTGACGGGGCGTATGACGCCGGGGATTACACGCTGGACATCAGCGGCGCGGAGACCGTGGAGATCTACTACAAGCCGAATGTGGAGATCTCGGCATATCTGACGGATGATTCCGGCGAAGAGGTGACCGACCTCGAAAAGCTCAAGGCCGGGTCGTATACGATCCATTTCGGCTTTGTCAAGGCGGGCACGCAGGAAAAGGTCGCGGAGTCCAAGCTGCTGGGCAACGTGGATTACAGCGCGGTGATCGAACAAAACGGCGTGCCGCTCGACGGCGTCTACACCAACGGCAGCATGCTTCAGCTCGAGGACGGCACCATTCGGATCCGCGCGACGGCGAGATATCTGGACTACAACAGCGTCACCACGACGCTGGAGTACACCATTTATAAGGACCGTGCGGTCGCCTTTGCGCAGGCGGAGCCCGTCGGCTGCACGGTGACGAAGAGCGGCCTGCAGCCGGACGGTGAGATCGTCCTGCACGCCACGCTGGACGGGCAGGAGATGACGCCTGAGCAGTGGGCGGCCTTCCCGACGCCGACGGTCAAGCTCACAGGCGGCAGCAAAAAAGACTATACGGTCACGGTGGAAAAGGGCGAGGCGATCGGCACGATCGTGCTCACGCCGCAGCTCAAGCAGAGCACCCCGCAGGGGCACACCTACGGGGATCTGAGCTACCGCATCCGTTACGCCGAGAAGCTCGGCGACGAGGTCTGGGCGGGCGATTTTGACGGCTCGGTCGCGGTTCGGGACCAGCGCTCATGGCTTGCGCGCAACCGGACGATGCTGAGCATCACGCTGGCGGCGCTTCTGATCTTGCTGCTGCTGGCAAAGCACTTTTTCCGCAAGCGGTTTTCCAAGGCGATGAAGCGCCGGCCGCTCATTGAGGTCGAAGAGATCGTCGGCCTGGACCGGCAGAAGACGGCGCTTGCGGGCAGCTTCCGCGTCCAGCGGATCACGAAGGTGTTCGGCCCGGAAAAGGGCACGCTGAAATTCAGCGGCTCGGCCATGGTCCCGGCGCTGCAGGTCACGGCGGTCGGCGGCGGCAAAATGATGATCACGAATGCGGGCGCGTACGCAGGGCGCACGGACGTGAAGTTTGACAACAACGTCATCGAAGCGGGGGCCAAAAAATACGTGATCTCCTGCCGCACAACGATCGAGCACGTGGAGGGAGAGGGCGAAATGCGAACGGTCTATACCTGCACGCCGGCTGTGGAATATAAATCTGCAAACATATATTAAACCGGGCATCGGAGAAAAAACCACTTCCATCAAAGGAACGCAGAATTAGAAAGAGAGGAACAGACAATATGAACGCACCCACTTTGATCGTCGGTCTTGGCGGCGCCGGAACGAAAATCGTCAGCCGTGTGACCAAGCTTGTCAGCGAGGAACAGCGCCAGAACATCAGCTTTGTCGTCATCGACACGGACGCCAACGAGCTCAACTCCGTGGTCCGTGAGTATCCGTCGGCAAAGGCGATCCAGATCTCTGATCGCATGCAGGTCGGAGAGTATCTCTGGTCGAACCCGTACGCGCGCGACGTCTGGTTTCCGGTCAACAACATTCTCAACAGCAAGGTGGCCACGGAGGGCGCCGGTCAGGTGCGCGCGATCTCCCGCCTGATCTTTGAGCGGGCGATCGAGCAGGGAAAAATGCGCCCGCTGCTGGACGCGATCCGCGATCTCTATACGCTCACCCCGGACAAGAGCGCGCAGGCGCTGCGCGTGATCATCGTCAGCTCCCTCGCCGGCGGCACCGGCTCCGGTCTGCTGCTCCCGGTGGCGATGTTCATCAAAAAGCATCTGGACAACCATTACATTGAAAACGCGGCCATCATCCGCGGCTTTTTCCTCCTGCCGGAGATCTTTGACCTCGTGATCGCGCAGGATGAGCGCCGGGTCAGTATGCGCAGCAATGCCTATGCCGCCCTGCGCGAGATCGACGCGTTCCTGATGGCGGGGGATAACTCACTCGACCAGCGGTTTCGTGACAGCGTCGTGCTCGAGATGCCGAAGGCGGGCGTTCCGGGCAGCCGCGAGGCGTACAACGTCCGTCCGTTTGACTTCTGCTTCCTGTTCGATGCGCAGAACGCCTCCGGTCAGTCACTGCTCAACCATGAGATGTACCTCAACCACGCGGCCAACTGCATCTATGCGCAGGCGATCGGTCCGACGAACAAGCGCAGCAACTCCTCGGAGGACAACACGATCCGCAGCACGGTCGCGGAAAACGGACGCAACCGCTACGCGGGTGCCGGCAGCGCGCGCCTGGTCTACCCGACGCAGAGTATTCAGGAGTACATTGCGCTGCACTGGGCACAGGCGAGCATCACGGATCAGTGGCTGAAGTTTGACAGACAGTACCGCGAGAGCGTGGAGAGCCGCCGCCAGCGGCAGAAGAGCGACAGCACGGAAAAGGATCTGGATCCGGTCGCGGAGTACATTCGCCTCATCGACATGGACGAGAGCGGCTTCGGCGCGGAGATCCGCGATGCGTTCCAGCGCAAAAAGACGGACGGCAGCGGCGAGATCTCGTCGAACGCCAGCACGGAATTCATCCATGCGCTCATGGCCAAGGTGGAGGCGGACAGCGCCAAGGTGGCGCATCTGGCGTTTGCGAACAAGACGGCCAAAAACCAGCTCACGGGTCTCAGCGGCGACGACGTTGCGGTCGAAAAATGGGGCGAGATCGCAAGCCTGTTCGTCCAGATGGAGAAGTATTATAAAATGGCGGATGCCCACGTCGTCGACGAGGGGAAATACATCGCCAGAGCGATGTTCAACTACACGGCGTCGGACGTCGCGGAGGTAAAGGAGAAGTACCGCGTCGAGCACTATCTGAGCAACAACGCGGGTAATTTCGTGCACCCGAACGCCGCGCGCTACTTCCTGTGCAAATGCGTGGAGGATATGAAGACGCAAAAGCAGAAGGTGCACGAGGCCGTGCTCGAGTCGCAGGAATATATCCGCTCGTTCGAGGAAAAGAAGATCGGCGGCAAGGACGATTCTGGCGCGAAGGGGACGGCGGCCAGCCTCGGCGCCAGAAAGCTGACGCTGATGGAGCGGCTGAAAAACAAGACGACGGATTCGCAGCGTGAGCTGCTGGATGCGCTCGGCGAATACCTGAAGATGGTCAACAAGTACCACAACAGCGCCATCTTCGAGGCGGTTCTGGAAGAGGGCATTGCGTATCTGCAGAAGATCATCAAGGCGTTCAACGACTTCTATGCGTCGTTCGAGCTCATGGTCGACGGGCTGGATGCGCGCAAGGAGGCTGTCGCCAGCCGGTACACGGACGGCGCCGGCACCACGGTGCGGTATGTCTGCGCCAGCCCGACCTGCATGAAGGAGCTGGCCGAGAGCCTCGTCTATACCGGCAGCGCCATCAATCCGGACTCTGCGCTGTGCTCCGGCATTTACCAGCGCATCCGCGAATATGCGCTCATGAAAGAGCGCCCGCAGGACAACGAGTATTTCTCGGACATCTTCGAGAAGAACATTCTGGGCTTCTTCATCGATTCGATCATGGAGAAGTACGGCAATCTGGTGGACATGGACATCATCGACGCGCTGCAGCGTGAGGCGCAGATCGTGTGCAAGGGCAAGGACAAGGACGACATCGAGCGCTGGATGGCGAAGATCGTGGAGGAATCCCGCAGTCTGGCCACCCCGTTTATCGAAAAGCCGCGCTGCAAGGCGTTCGACGTGATCGATGCCTGTACGTATAACCGGGGCATGACCCAAGAGGCCGAGAAGCTCGGCGGTTTCAAGCGCAAGTTCATCAAGACCTATCTCGGCGACAAGGGCGGCGAGAGCGACGAGGAGATCGGCAAAAACGAGATCGTGTTCTATCAGGCGTTTTACGGTCTGCGCGCAAACGCGCTCAGCAAGTTCGCACCGCCCGAGAACACGCTCACGCTCTCGCGCGACGGCGGCGAGTATTACACGGCTTACTATGACATCGTGCGCGAGCTCAGCCCCAACTGCACCGAGAGCAAGGTCGTCTCCCCGCATCTGGACCGCTGGTGGCATCTGGTGAGCAAAATGCCGGATCTGGACGAACGAAATCAGGTGCTGCTCGAGCAGCGCAACTACGCGGCGTTCTTCTGGGGTCTTGTCGCCGGGTACTTCACGTTCACGCCCAAAAACCACGGCGGCATCTACACCTACGCGAAGCAGAAGCTGAACATGACCAGCGGCAGCGGCTACCTGACCGTCTCCAACGGCACGGACTGCGACCATCTGTACGAGGTGCTCGATGCGATCTCGATCTATCCGGAGCTCGCCGACCGGATCATGGAGCGCGTGGACAACCGCATCCAGAAGGACATCGACTCCGGCGCTGGCTTTGAGCTGCGCAAGGGCTATCTGCCGGCGAACATCGCCAAGTTCCGTATCGAGGAATACCCGATCTATGAGCAGGAGCCGGCAGTGCCGGGCGAGAGACCCGCGCGCAGAAGCTGTGTGCGCAGCATCTTTGACATCCCGGTGCTGATGCGCCGGTCGGTGACGCCGGAGCTGATGGAATATTTCGAAGACACCGCGCTGGATGTGCTGGGCGCGATGCTCGACGAGGTGGAGCGCTATCTGCGCAGCGTGTGCGTCAAGGAAGAGCTCAATGACGTCATGAGCCGCCTGATCGTGGAGCAGTTCGAGCTGTTCGTGCACGATATGCAGCTCGAGAAGGAGCAGATGAAGATTCGCTACTTCTTCAGGGGTGCGCTGTTTACCAATATGAAGGATAAGATCTTGAGCACGCTCGAGCGGCTGGATCACGACGAGGACGTGGATTACCTCAACGAGATCGTGGACGCGCTCGAGTGAACGCCGCACGCTGGATAGAAAGGCGGTGAGCAGCATCTATTCTGTACTGATACAAAACAAAAAAACGATGGATCAGTTCCATCAGTTTTATCCCTTGTTCATGGAGGCGATCAACGAGGAGCGGATCGGCCTCTGCCGGTGGACGGAAGCCGGGACAACGGTGGACACGGCGCTGCCGGAGCTGTGCGACCTGATCGACGGCAAGGAGGAGTGGCGCGCGGTCGTGGTCCGCGTTGAGGACGAGGATGCCATGCGCGCGTGCGCCTGCGACCCGCTCAATCCCTACAACTTTCCGTTTGCGCACCGAACGCGGGAGCAGGGCTGTCTGGAAAGCTCTGTTCCTCTGGTGCGCCTCACGCAGATGCTGGGCGGCGTGCCGCGGCCGAGTATGCAGTTTCAGGCGATGGGCGAGCGCTACGCGGCGCACGCCCCCGCGCCCGACGCGGAGGCGGAGGCGGAATATGACCGCCTGTGCGAGCAGTATGCTTATGACGGCATCGCGCCGTCGGAGCTGTGGCTGATCTCCGTACGCAAGGACGGCGTGCGCCTGCGCGAAAAGGCGCAGCGCAGCCGCAGCGCGGTGCGCGAGTACAGCGCCGAGGGCTTCTGGCAGCGCAACCAATACCCCAGTATGTGCCGCTTCATGGTGTTCGACACGAGCAAGCAGGGCAACTCGCAGAAGCTGGCCGAGCGCCTGAACTTCTGGATGACGATCCTGCTGCTCACCGGAAACGACATTCCGGCCAGCAGCCTGCAGGCGTATGGTCTTTACCGGGTTGGCGTCGCGTGCGACAAGGAAGCGATGGCGGCGGTGTTTCAGAAAAAGGTCCTGACGATGCGCATCGCAAGCAAGACCATGGAAGCGCAGATGGAGCATGACAGTAAGCAGCGCCTGCGCGACCAGGAGAATATGTCCATACCGAACTATACGATCGCGGTCGAAATCAAGATGGACCAGCCGAACACCACCGGTCTGCTCGAATCGCCGGGGCAGTTCGGTCTGCTATCGGCCGATAACCGGGCGGAGCAGGCGGCGTGGGCGGAGCATCTGCCGCGCGCGAACGCGCAGTTTGCCAAGCAGATCGTGCAGATGGAGCGCGCCGTGGATCGGACCGCGGCCGGCGTCAAGAGCCGCTGCGCCTATGAGCAGGAGGCGGTGCGGGAGCTCAACGCGTACCAGACCGAGGATCTGTACTCCGCGCTCGATCGGACGCGCGACAACATCATCGACCTGCGCGGCCAACTGCCGGGGATGCATTCTCCGGGCGAGGAGGCGCTGGCAAAGGCGGACAAGCGCGTGCGCGACGAGCTGGGGCTGCGCGTGACGCAGCAGCAGTTTTGGCGCGGCGCCATTTTCCTGCTGATCGCCGCGTTTTTGAGCAACGTTCCCGCGCTGGTCTATTCGCTCGTGACCGGCAGCGGCGATCCCGCGCTGCTCGTGCCCGTGCTCGTGGTGCAGCTGCTGGCGTTTGCGGTGGCGGTGCCCATCGTGCTCAGTGCGCAGGCCGCCCGGCTTCGCGCGGCCGTGCAGAATTATAACGAGAAGATCGCCGCGCGCGTGGCCGAGCTGGCGCTGGGTATGCGGCTCTATTCCGCGTTTCTCAGCAAGGTCGCCTCGCATATGCACGGCAGCTCCTACATGAACATCCTGCAGGGCAAAACGTTTGACACCGAGACGGCTGCCGACGATATGCGCCGGCATCAGAAAGAGATCACAAAGTTCATCTATAAGCTCAGGACCTGGGGCGCCGCACTGCATCTGCGGGCAAATTTCAATTTGCGCGTCGATCCGAGCGACGTATATACCATCAACACGGACGTGCCGCCGGCGGTGAACCCCGAGTACACCCTGCAGTACGGAAAGTCCTGCCGCGCCGCGCTGTACCCGTCGGGCGGCGAGCTGGATTCTCCGCTGAGCTTTGTCCGCGAACTGAAGATCGTGCAAGAGGAGATTTATGATGACCCAACAGGCAATCCTTAATATCATCGTCGCGGTGGTGCTGGTTGCGGTCGTGACGCTTCTGGAAAATGCCGTGAACCTGCGCAGGGAGCGCCGCAGCCAGCAGGTCTATTACCCTGTGGTCGCCGCGCTCTACAGCGTCGTCATGATCGTGCTGGTGCTGCTGTTCGGCGGCAAAACGGCCAGCGTGTTCAGCGAGGACTCGCCGCTGAAAAACGCGGAAGTCGCAGCGGCGAACCTCTTGCTCATGCTCGGCTTTGTGCTGGTCAAGGCGCTGGCGCTGATCATCACGTCAAAAGCATCCGACACGCCCAAGCGGCCGAGAGCGCTGATGGAGCGGTATTATTTCTATGATGCCGGCACCGGCAGATGGTATCTCAAGAACCGGTGGCTCAACTTCCGCCAGCTCGTGCTGGGCTGCGTCGTAGCCGGTGTGATCGTCTCCGGCGTGATCCTGGGGCTCGTGTGGGCGCTGGGCGCGGAGCGCGGCACGTGGCTGTATGTGTTTCCGTGCGCGGCGCAGATCGTGCTCAACGAGATCAGCAACTTCCTCGGCGGTCAGACGCGCGACGAGCAGCAGACGACGATCCGCGCAGACGCGTCGTATTCCTCGCGCATCTCCGTCTTTTCCCGCGTGCAGGGGGCGCTGGCGTATCTTTTCCCGGCGCAGCTGCTCTCGTCGCACATGGGGTGCGAGTTTATGCGCACCGAGGGCGTGACCAATGTGCTCAAGACCCTGTCGGAGTCGGAGGACCGCATCGACCGGATCACGGCGGCGCACTTTGCGCTCAGGGAGGCGTCCGTGCTCAACCCGGACGCGGTGCGCGCCACCACGGAGCTGATGCACCGCAAGAGCGTGCTGTTTTTCACGCCCTTTTACCGGGACGTGGGCGACTATGTCGCGCTCCCGCTCGTGGATACGCTCATCTCCGACAAGAAGTGCCTCATCATCACCTCCCGTGCCTCTGTGTGCGGCGATATGAAGGCGTGGATCACGGAGCTGCTGGATAAATACTGCAAGGTGCACTCGCTCTGGAGCGTGGGCTGTCTGGATGAGCGCGCGTCGCACGTTGACGTGGGCATCCTGTCGTTCGGGCAGCTGTATAACCTCAAAATGCTCGAATCCAACCGGGAGTTTTTCCACCGGGTGGACTTTGTGCTGCTCCTGGAGCCGTCGCTGATCGTCAACACGGCGCAGATCGCGCTCAACATCATCATGGACGAGATCGCCAAGGACGGCGGCGCGCCCATTTACTGCGTCTGCGACCGGCCGACCAACGGTCTGGTCGACACGATGTCGCACCTGCTGCGCACCGAGATCGTCGAGGTCTCGGCGACGCCGGTGCCGCGCAGCACCTACACCGCCATGGCGTGGGACGCGGACGGCGATTACGGCCGCCAGCGGATCTTTGACAAGCAGACCCGCTATCTCGGCAACGGCACGGAGCTGGCCGCAGTTGCGATCCGCAACCAGATCCCGCGCGTGACGTGGTTCAGCGAGACCAAGGCCCCCGTGCGGGACATCAAGTGGATCGACGGGCAGTTTTATGCCACGCTGTGCCGGTATATGAACATTTCCAGCCAGCAAAAGGCGCTTGACGAGAAGCTGACGTTCGTGTCGAACCTCTGGTGCGCGCCGTCCGAGAAGGAGCAGTTTCTGATCGTCGAGGACGAGTTTTGCAATATGTTTGCCACCATGAGCCTGTATCTCTCGCGCACTGCCGGGCAGATCTTTGTGAACGTGCTCTCCGAGGACTATCTGCTGCGCGACTATATGCGCTGCAACCGGGAGCTGTTCATGGCCAACCCCAACGCAGTGCCGTCTCTTGTGCCGGATTACGTCAAGAGCGAGCGCAACACGATCATCAAGCTGATCATCACGATGTCGTACCGCGCGCTCACCGAGGAGCAGATCCGCACGGAGCTTGCGCTGGTCGGCATCGAGACCGATGACGTGTTTGCAACGCTGACCAAGCTGATCTGCAAGTACACCGATGCAAACGACGGTGTGCTGACGGTGAAAAACTTCATCCGCGACGATACCGGGGACGACCCGCGCACGGAAAACTGTTTTTCGATCACCGAGCAGGCGTTCGATCAGTATTTTGCGAGTACGCTGAAAAATGCGTACTACGTTGTCGAGAACGAAAAGGCCACCGAGTATGTGGATGCGAAGCTCTTCGGCCACATCACGCAGTGTATGCTGCCGGGGCAGTTCGTGACCTACGAGGGCAAGTACTATGAGGTCAAGCGTGTGTCGCCGCAGGTGGGCGTGGTGCTGCACCGCGCGTCCGACCTGTATGACGCGCGCAAATACTACCGCCAGCTGCGCACCTATCATCTTGCGCCGCCGGCTGCGGACGCGGTCATCTCGACGCGCAAGGTCATTGACATCGAGCTGACCAAGATCCGCTGCAGCTTCCGCGTCAGCACCTCCGGCTATCTGGAGATGCGCAGCAACCACGATCTGAAGACAGCCAGAGTCGTCGACTTCAGTGCGGACAAAATGTGCAGCGTGCTCGAGCGCAGCTACAAAAACAAGGCGGTCCTGCGCATTCGCTTCCCGGACATGGAGCAGGACGTCCGCTTCACCGTCTGCCTGCTGCTGTCGGAGGCGCTGCGCTCCGTGTTCCCGAACGGGTGGCAGTACATCGCGGTCACGCTTCGCTACCGGGACGATGTCGCCGGTATGCTCAACCACATGGTCTACCGGCTCGACGGCGCGGTCGCGGAGGATGACCCGTACATTTACATCATCGAAGACAGTGCGCTGGACCTCGGTCTGCTCGAGGCGGTCGAGCGCAAGCTGCCGATGCTGTTTGAGCTGATCCTGGACTACCTGGAGTGGCACACGGAGAAGCTGCGCGAGCCGTGCTTCAAAGACCCGGTCTATGACATTCATCTCCCGGAGCGGGAGGCGATCGCGGTCGAAAAAGAGAAAGAAGCGACGAAAAAACGCGGCTGGCTCGCGCGCAAGCTCCGCGCGCTCTTCGGTCTGGATAAACACAAGGAAGAAGAGCCGGCGGCAGAACCGGCAGCAGAACCGGCAGCAGAACCGGCGCCCGAGACGCCGCCTGAGGCTGCGCAGCAGCCGGACGGCACAGCGCCGGGCGCAGAGCCGTCGCCGGACGATGCGTCCGCGCCCGAGCTTGACCCCGAGGCCGAGGGTGCGCCGCTGCCGGAGCACGCGCCGGAGACCGATGATCCGACCGCGCAGACGGCGGACGCTGCGGAAGATGAGCAGCTCGACACGCCGGATGCGCCGCTGCCTGCGGGTGCGGATGCACCCGCGGCGGAGACCGATGCCCCCGCGGACGAGCAGGCCGACATCTCCGAGACCGAGGACAGCGACGTCTGCAGTCTGGAGGGGACGGATATCTTCGAGGACGAGGAAGGCGCGGGAGACGGGGATCTGTTTCACGAAACGCTCTTCGAGCAAAATGACATCCTGCCGATCCCGAAGTCCCGCTATCAGAGAGAGTGCTTCCTGAAGTTTGGCTTCGAGGATATGGATTCCCGCCTGCGCGTGAAGGAGACTGTGGCATTTTTGCGCGCGCGCGGTCTCGGCGACAGCGACTTTACCAAGGCGAGAAAGCGCCAGCAGTACACGCGGGAGGAGCAGGCGCAGCAGCAGGGACGCGCGGTCAACCGCTGCGATTTCTGCAGATGCCCGATCACCGGCGTGAGCTATGAGCGCCTGACGGACGGACGCATTCGCTGCAACGACTGCGCTGCGAGCGCGATCTCGACGGAGGAAGAATTCCGCGACCTGTTCCGGCAGACAGTGGACATGATGCAGGCGCTGTATCACATCGACTTTGATATGCCGATCCAGGTGCTGATGACCGACGCCAACAACGTTGTGCGCGGCACCGGCAGACTGTTTGTGCCCAGTCAGGAGTATGCAAGCCGCGTGGTCGGCTTCGCCAGATATGCCAACGGGCAGTTTGGTCTCGTGGTGGAAAACGGCGCGCCGCGCATCGCCTGTATCGCCACGGTGGCGCACGAAATGACGCACATCTGGCAGTACCGCAACTGGGGCGAGACGCAGAAGGCAGCGCTGGCCGAGAAATATGGTCCCGGCCGCCGGACGCTGATCATGGAAGGCATGGCCATGTGGGCGGAGATCCAGCTGCTGTACAGCATGGGCGAGACGTATCAGGCCAACGTTGAAGCGGCGGAGACGCTGCAGCGCGACGATGTTTACGGCGTCGGCTTCCGCCTGTTTTGCAATGAATATCCGCTCGTGCACGATGGCGGCGTCGTGGGACGTTCTCCGTTTTTGACGTTCCCGCCGCTCGAGATCGACCTCGGCAGCGTGGAGGATTGACAAAATGAAAAAACTGATAGAGCAATATAACCGCGTCTATGCGCACATCAAGGAGCTGAGTGCACAGATCGCGGCGGAGCAGGACGCGATCGATCAGATGAGCCGGGATCGGAGCGCGCAGATCCGTCTCACGGTCCAGGAGCTTCAGGAGAAGATCGCGCGCATCGATGCCACGGCGCAGCAGATCGGCGGTCTGCGCAAGATCGCAATGGAGCACATAAACTCGCTCTCGTGCATAACCGTGGAGGCGCCCGAGGGGTACCGCGTGAACCTCAAGCGCCTGCGGCAGTGGACGGAGCTGATCAACCCCTACCCGGTCGTGGAGGACGGACAGACGCTGGAAGACCCCTATGCACGGCGCGTGTACGTGGTGGCGTGCAACGATCTGTTTTTCCTCGATAAAAAGCGCACGGAGTTTACCGAGATGATCCGCACCCTGGAGACCGGCATCGACCGGGACATGGAGGCGGCGGTCGCGGCGCATCTGCGCGAAAAGGATGCGTGCATGGCCACGCTGTGCAGCTATGCGCACAGCGAGGAGGTCCGGCACTTTGCGTCCGCGCTGAAGGAGGCCTCGGATACCTACTGGCACATGGAGGTTCCGGAGACGTTTGCGCCCGGCGAGCGGGATGCGTTCGCGCCCGGCGCGTTTGATATCCAGCTGCCCATCCCGGACGATGCGCAGGTGCGCGCCGCGTTCGCAGAGGCGTTCGGCGCGGCGTATGACGTGCAGACGTCCCGGCTGCTGCTGCCGCTGGAGCTGGAACAGGAGAAGGAGTTTGCCATCCAGATCGAGTGCACCACGGCGAAGACCCAAATGCTCGACCGGGGCATCCAGAACCTGATCCTGAACGTGATCGAGCAAAACCGCCCGGGCAGCCGCAGGATCTACTATCTGGATGCGGCGCGCTACAACAGCGCGGGCCTCGGCACGCTGCGCCGGCTGGAGGACACCTTTGCATTGGAGAAGGTGCCGAGAAATGCCGAGCAGATGTCGGAAGTGCTCGAGACCATTTTGGCATCGTTTGATGACGTGGACGAAGTGATCGGCTATGCGGACTCCGTCGCGGAGTATAACGCGGGCGTCAAGACCGACAGCGCGCTGCCGCGCACGCTCTTGATCCTCAACGGCTGGCCGCGGTCGTTCACGGCCGAGCACAACCGCCGCATCAGCCGCATCATGTCCAACTACGAGCGCTATGGCGTGTCCTTTGTCGTGGTCGGCTACTATCGCAATCAGGAGATGGCCCGCCTGCAGCAAAACGAGACGCTGCCGGAGTACGCAGACCAGAATGCGATCCACATTCGCTACGGGGCGAGCGGGTCGACGATGTCGATCGGCGAGGAAGCGCCCTACCGGTTCCGGTGGTTTTATTTGAAGCACGCGCTCTCGGATGGCTATGTGGACGCGGTGCGCAACCTGACGGTGCGCAAGAAGGTGATCGGCAACGACTACACCGCGCGCTGCGATATGTACGCGCTGCCGGAGTACACGGCGTCGGATTATAAGCGCGCGTATCAGCCGGTCGAGCTGCCCTACGGCATCGACGGCAAAGACCAGGTATACAAACTGTCGTTCGAGCGTGAAAACTTCGCGGCGTTTCTGATGGGCGCGTCGCGCTCCGGTAAGTCGACGCTGCTGCACACGCTCATTACCGGCATCGTGCGCAACTATCACCCCGACAACGTGGAGCTCTGGCTGGCGGACTTTAAGATGCTGGAGTTTAAGAAGTACATGGATCACTGTCCGCCGCACGTCAAGTACATCCTGCTGGATGAGTCCAGCGAGCTGGTCTACGACCTGATCGACAAGCTGACCGACGTCATGCTGGAGCGGCAGCGCGCGTTTGCGCGGCTGGGCGTGGAGCGTCTGGATCAGATCGATCCGCAGATGCTGGACGCGCCCATGCCGGTGATCTTCGTGATCCTCGACGAGTTTTCGCTCATGTCGCAGGCGATCGCGGACTCGGATGTCTACAAGCTGCGCCTGCAGAATCTGTTGGCAAAGGGCGCTGCGCTCGGCATCAAGTTCCTGTTTGCGAGCCAGACCTTCACCTCCGGTGTCGGCGGCCTGACGACGACGGCCCGCGCGCAGATCCAGCAGCGCATCGCCATGAAAGCCGAGGCGAGCGAGATCAGCGAGACGCTGGATCTGTCGAGCGCGCTCAAGACGGACAAGGTCGCCAACTGGATGGACGCGCTGCCGCCGCATTATGCGCTGGTCAAGTGCCGCTTCGGCGCGGATGTCCGCCCGGATGTGATCCGCGTGCACGCGCTCTATATCCCGGATTACGCGGTGCGCGACGCCCTGATCGACAAGATCGCCCGGCAGATGCAGCCGGTGGATGCGTACTGCCCGAAGGAAAACAACACCTATGTTGACAAGCACCGCGTGCTGGTGGACGGCAACTCGTATGAGGCGTTTTCCGCCGACGCGCTGGCGGAGTGCCTTGCTGCAGAGCAGAATGATGACGGCTGGGAGCAGACGGTCCTGACGCTCGGCGCGCCGCGGTTGATGGCGCACGTCCGGCCGATCGCGGTCACGGATGAGACGCGGGAAAATCTGCTGCTCATCGGCAAGCCGGCGGAGAAAATGTGCGCGGCCTCGGTGCTGACGTCCATGCTCCGCGCCTTCCTGCTGCAAGGGCGCAAGGTGCAGGTCTGGGCGTATGAGCGCAACGGCATCTATACGCTCTGCCGTGAGCAGGTCTGGGTCGGCGAGGCGTTTCGCGGCGTCGAATACGTCGTCGGCATCGACGCGATCTGCGACGCGGTGCGCGACCTGAAGGAAAAGATCCGCAACAAGGTCGAGGACGGGACGCTCATCCTCCTGCTCGGAATGGATCGCATCTGCTGCGATTTTGACTTCCTGCAGGGCGACACGGCGGCCTCGGCGGTCGCAGAAGCGGTCGAGGCCAGCCGTGCCGAGCTGGACGATCAGGCGCGCCGGTCGGGCGCGTCGGTGGGATCGTTTGAAGAGCTTCTGGATACGCGCATGGCGCTGCTCTGGGACGATGACGAGCAGGCGGAGCAGGCGCGCGCCAACGGCGTCTCGGAGGCGGAGCTGCCGCAGTATTTGGAGGCGGCCGAGGCTGCTTTCCGGGAAGAGCTGGCGCAGACGCTGCGCGCATCTGCTGCGGAGCCGGAGCCGAAGCCCGCGTCTCAACTGGAGCCGGAACGCGGCGCGTATGCCGCGCAGGCGGATTTCCAGTACGTTTTGAAGATGGGCAGCCGCATGGGTTACCACTTCGCAATGTTCCTGTATAACTATTCGGATCTAAAGATGACCGGCGCGCGGCTGGAGTGGTTCCGGCACAGGCTGTCGTTCCAGCTCTCGGTCGACGAGTCGCGCGATATCTTCTCCACGCGCGCTGCATCGACACTGCCCGAGCACGTGTGCGAATACAGCGACACGCTCTATCAGTTCTCGTTCCGCCCCTATCTGCACGGCGGCTTGTCGTGGGAGGGCTGGACGGTGGACGAGCAGGGGACTGTCATCAGCCCCTTTACCGAGGAAACACACAGCAAAACCGCAATCAAAAAGGAGTGAAACACGATGGATGTATCAAATGAACAGAGTTATATGGAGATGATCCATGCGCTGCAGCTGTATGATGCGCAGGTCACGCAGACGTGCGGCGTCATGCTCAAGGCTGCGGATGACTGTCTGGACAACACCATGGGCGATGCGAATGCGGTCAAGACAGCCAAGCAGCTCAGCGCCTGCTGCAAAAAGATCCAGCCCCAGCTTGAAGAGGTGGAGCGGATCGCAAAAGATCTGACCCGAGAGCTCGAAGAGCTGAGGAGAACGACCAAAAACGAGGAGTCGTAAAGAGGAGGAAACGCACATGATTTATGCAGCAACAGAGCCGGGCGTAGAAGAGCTGCGCAGGCTGATCCAGAGAGTCCGCGACTGCGTGCAGGAGGTAGAAGAGGCGTCACGGGCGGTGGAAAACACGGCTGATGGGCACAGATCGACACTCGGTCCGCACTATGCGGAACTGGAAGAAGCTCTGCAGGAGATCCGCGCGGCGCTGACCCAGGCGTCGGGGCCGGCGGAGGACGCAGCGCTGCAGCTGGAGCGCGTTGCGATGAAGTATGAGGCCATCATCGCAAAGAAACTCATCCGCAGCGGTGGCCGGGGAAAATAACGCCCCCGACCGAAGGCGGCGCGGTCGGACAGGGATCACAGCCCGGCGCAAATGCGCCGGGCATAGCCGCCGGAGCGGAGCTGGCCAACGGTCACGGCGTGCGTGGGCGCGTCAGGCGCATCACGAACGAGGCGGCCGCGAACATTCATCCGCAGACGTTTCAAGACCGGCATGGCGCTGCTGAAACCTTGGATGACTCAGGGAAAGGCGGTTATCATGCCGTTCCGGGACGACATGGGGATTTGACACCGGAGGAGTCGGCTGGCGGCATAACAGCATCTCCCGGTTTCGGCGGCAACGATAGCCGGTGCGTGTCGGAAGGCATGATTTCTGGTCAAGAATTATTAGATCGTTTTGGAACGGAACGGCATAGAAACGGCTCTGATTATTTTGTCAAGGGCGATCATTTTGATCAGTTTGAGAATAATTACTACGCCCCTGACGATTCTTCTTATACCCCATATGACACTCCGGTTCAACGCGACATTTCACCGGGATTGATAGAGGGCATTCATTTGGGCAAGGGAGAGGCTGAAAATCCCAGCATTTTCTGGGGGCAGCATAAGAAAGGCGGAACTGCAGAAAGCTTCCAAGAAATGGCGAGCCACATTCCCGAAGTCAGAGCTCGATTGGCGGCTGGAGAAACACTCGATGATCTGGCCAGAGATGACAAATTGTCGGCTTGTGTAGGCATCTACTTTAGAAATATGCCGGAAGTTATCGAATGGGATGGATATTATGAGTTTTCCGGTAACGGAAGACATAGAATACTGGCTGCACGTGCACTGGGCTATGATATCCCCGTGAAGGTTATCGGCAAGCGCTCGTGGCACAAGGCGGATAAATGATCGATAGAGATCGCAAGTTTCTATGTTCCCTGAATCAAAAGCGCCGGATGAGACATCCGAAGACACGTTGTTAGATGAGGTTGGAGTATGCAATGGATTCTTTGTTTTGCCGTCGCGCTGATCATCTGCGCGGCAGGCGTGGTGCAGCTGTTTTTGCCGCGGACCTCGCACCTTGTGGATGCGGGCACTTCGGCGCGCTTTCGCCGGATGGCTGCGAGCGTGTTTGCGGCGGCAACGGTTTTGTTCCTGCCGATCTATGGGGAGATCTTCGCGGGAGAGCCGCTGCGCTGGCTGAAGGTGCTGCTGCTGTCGGTGCACAACACGATCCGGCTGTTCATCGTGGACGGGGAGTTCACGATCGTCACGGATTATCTGACGGCGGATAACGGCTGGATCTTCACGCCGTACAGCGTCTTGTTTGCGGCGCTGTTTGTGGCGGCGCCGCTGCTGACCTTCGGCGTGGTCTTGTCGTTTTTCAAAAACGTGTCGGCCTATCGGCGCTATGACTGCGGCTATTTTCGGGATGCCTATATCTTTTCGGAGCTCAACGAGCGCTCGCTCGCGCTCGCGGAGAGCCTGTTCGCCAACGCGCCCAGACGGATGCTCGTCTTTACAGATGTGTTTGGGAAAAACGAAGAGACGAGCTATGAGCTTTTGAAGCGCGCGCGCAGGATCGGCGCGATCGTGTTCCGGGACGACATTCGCATCGTGCGCCTGAAGTTCCATTCGCCGCACAGAAAGCTGTGCTTTTTCACGATCGGCGAGGATGAGACGGAAAATATGGAGCAGGCAATCCGCCTGATCGAAAAATACCGCACGCTCGACAACACGCACCTGTTCGCGTTTTCCACCTCGGCGGACAGTGAGCTGCTGCTCACGGACATCGACAAGGGCCGCATGAAGGTGCGCCGCATCGAAGAGGTGCGCGCTCTGATCAACCGCATCCTGTATGAGGACGGCGAGAAGATCTTCGCGGGCGCGCAGCCGGCGGCCGACGGCACGCAGAAGCAGATCTCGGCGCTGGTCGTCGGTCTCGGGCAGTACGGAACGCATATGCTCAAGTCGCTGAGCTGGTTTTGCCAGATGGACGGCTACCGGATCGATATCCATGCGTTCGACCGGGATCCGCTGGCCTATGACAAGCTGTATGCGCAGTGTCCGGAGCTGCTCTCGGACGCCTACAACGGCGTCTATCTGCCGGGCGAGGCACAATACCGCATCGATGTCCGCTCCGGTATCGATGTGTGGACGCGGCAGTTTGCCGACGCCGTGGCGCAGCTCACGGACGCGACCTATGTGCTCGTCGCGCTCGGCTCAGATCAGGAAAACATCCGCGCGGCGGTCTATTTGCGTATGCTGTTTGAGCGGATGCACATCCACCCGGTGATTCAGACGATCGTATACAGCGCCGTGGAGAAAAGTGCGCTGCGCGGCATCTGCAATTACCGCGGCCAGCCCTATGATATCTGGTTTTCCGGCGACACGAAAACGTCCTACTCCGAAAAGACGATCCTGGACTCCGCTCTGGAGGCGGACGCGCTGGCGCGCCACCTGAAGTGGGACAGTGACGAGGAGAGCTTCTGGCGCTATGAGTATAACTACCGCTCGTCGGTGGCGACTGCGATCCATATGCGGGCGCGCATCGCCTGCGGCATTCCCGGCGCCGACAAGAAGCTCGAGGATCGGACGCCTGCCGAGGCTGAGGCAATGGATCGGCTGGAGCACCGGCGCTGGAACGCGTATATGCGCTCGGAGGGGTACGTCTACAGCGGCAGCCCGGATAAGGCCAGCCGGAACGACCTTGCGAAAATGCACCACGATCTGGTGGATTTCTCGCGCTTGACCGAGGAAGAGAAGGAAAAAGACAGCCGTGTCAGCTCCGTGTGAGCGCGGCACGCCGACCAAAGAAAACAGACGGGGGACCGAGATGGAACGGTACGGGCACATTTTTATCAGTTATTCCTCCAAGGAGGCAGCGGTCGCGGCCAAGGTCTGCGACTATCTGGAGGCGAGCGGCATCAGATGCTGGATCGCCCCGCGCAACATCGATGCCGGCGGGAACTATGCCTCGCAGATCGTGAGCGCAATCAAAACCTGTGAGATCCTCGTTGTATTGGCCTCGGAAAACACGAACGCGTCCGGCCACGTCAGCAACGAGGTCAGCATCGCGTTTGACAATCGGAAAGTGATCATTCCCTTTAAGCTGCAGGATTTCAACTTCACGGATGAGTACCTGTATTTTTTGGGGCGCAAGCACTGGATCGAGGCATATGAGGACTTGCCCGGCGCCATGCGCACGCTCAAGGAGACGATCTTGTCGCTGTCCACGGCGTTTCAACCGGAAAAAGAACCGGCACCCGCCGTCGAGCCGATGCCGCCGTCCCCGCCGGGCCCGGAGCAGGCGCCCGAGGCGGCCGACTATACGCGCGAGACGATCGTGGATCTGCTGATCGAAAAGAGCAGCAAGTATCCGTACAACATCTACGAGAAGATCTGCACGCCGGAGGGCAAGGCACGGGTCAGGGCCTGCGCAGACCAAATGTTCCGCGAGACGGTCAAGACGTACCGCCACAGCAAGCGCGTGACGGACGGGGAGAGCCCCGTGGATCTGATCGTGCGGGAGCTGCTGGGGCAAGAGAGCGCGATGATCCAGGTGCAGGGAATGCCGGGCAGCGCAAAAAACATGATCCTGCAGCTGGCGTTTTATGAGCTGCTGGAGCGGTTTCGCGCGGGCGAGACGAATGTGCTGCCGTTTTACATCTCCGCCAGCTATTATGAGAAAATCCCGTACAACCCGCAAAGCGTCCATGAGCAGATGCGCGATATCCTCAGCAAGGAGTTTCGAGCGTATTTTGCCTTCCTGCGCGCAAATCCCACGGTGCGGCCGGTGCTGATGATCGAGGCGATCCGTGAGCACAATGTGGCAAAGATCGCGCCGGAAAATGTGATCTTCGAGCTCTGGCGCGAGCAGGGGCGTTTTTCGCGTGTGTGCGCGATGGATGTCGGCCTGATCAAAAACCGCTCGCGGCTCAAGCGCGTGGTCCCGATCACGGGCGACACGAAGGGATATGTGTTTCTCACGAGCCCCGTCCCGATCGACGATCAGGCGGCGGTCATGGCGCTGATCGAGAGCGTGTTCGGGATCTACGGCTATGACCTGCTGCCGGAGAGCACGTATTCGGTGCTCAAGGAGCTGAAATTCCCGACGGTGGACATTTTCCTTGTGCGGCTCATCGCAAAGGAAATGCTGTCCCTGTGCGGTCAGGAGGAGATCAGCCTGACCGAGGTTTATGAGAAGCTGGCGCTCTCCGAGCTCTATGGCGACACGGAGCGGCTGGCCGTCGTGGCGGAGGAGCTGTATGACTACGTGTTTGACCCGTCGTACATTTTCAGCGCCTCGGAATACAACGCCGCGATGTGGTCGCTGCCGCACAAGCACGGGACGTTTTTGGATTTTCTGATCGCCTATTATTTTGTCCGCCGCATCGAGGACTATCAGAGCCATGACGAGCAGCGCTTCTTCGGCACAATGCTCACGGCGATGGCAAACCGGTTCATGACCTCGTTCATGAAGGACAATTACGCGCTGCAGGAGACGATGCTGCGCTTCATCACCGAAAACTATGAAGTGTTCGACGTGCAGCAAAAGAGCAACGCCGCCTATTGGCTGGGGCGCATCAGCTACAAAAACCTGGTCATGGAGGCGCTGACGCTTCTGACCAAGGAGTTTACGAAGTATAAGCCGATCGTCAAGACAAACAACAAAAACACGCAGGAAAACTGCGACCGGCACTTCCTGTTTCGCGCGATCTGCACAGGTATGCTGAGCCAGGGTCAGGCCAATATGATGGACGAGTATCTGTGCGTCGTGGTCAATAACGACATCGCCAACGCGATCAACCGCGGTGCGACCATCGAATACTTCGGCGACAATTATCAGATGGTGGCGCACGATACCTACTATCTGGACACGGACCTGAGCGCCGGCGAGCAGGCGATCCGCATCCTCAACAGCCGCATCGAGTGCGCACTGCTCGGCGATGCCGGTGGCTTTGTCGAGAGCGACCTTGTGACCATGCTCACGCTGCTGCAGGCGCGTATGCAAAACCCGCGTCTGACGCTAAAGTTCGACATCCGGCCGTACATTCAAAAGGCGCTGGAGTTTTTGCGGGTGTATCAGGGCCGGCCGCAGAACATCGTCTCGAGCAAGCTGCAATATTATTTTAAGAGCGTCGAGGAGGACTTCAGCATCTATATGCAGGGCGAAGTGTTTGACATCGGCCCGATGATTTACAACCGCTACCGTTCCCTGCGTCAGGTCAAGCGCCGTCAATGGGTCTCGCATCAGATTGAGGACCCGGAGAGCGTTTCGGAGCACGCCTACAGCGCGTGGCTGATGGCGATGTTCTTCCTGCCGGAGGAGCACCATTCGGAGGGGTACTGCAAGCGCGAGATCCTGGATATGCTGCTCATTCACGACATGGCGGAGGCTGTCAGCGGCGCGCAGGTGACGCAGACGTCCGGCGCACGCGATACGCTTGCCGAACGGAACGATGTTTTGCGCAAGCTGTTCTTGAAGGGCAGTTACCCGGATGTTGCGAATCTGACGTATTACTACAACATCTGGACAGGGTACTATAACGGGCTCAACACGAACGCCCGCACGGCGCGCGACATCAATCTCCTGCAGTCGGTGTATACCTTCTGCGAGTATTACTGTATGTATCCGGAGCATTTTACGCTTGCGGAGGTCCGGCAGTGGCTGGATGAAAAGCACAAGCTCCGCACGGAGCTCGGCTATCAGCTCTTCGACCGCCTGATCACGAACAATTTGGATTTTGCCGGCGTCATGGAGGCTGCAAAGCGCGGCTGAGCGCGCGGCGCATATACGCGCCCGGCCGATGGCGAGCAGACACGCAGAAATCAAATAGGAATCGCAGCCCGCCCGCAGAGACACGAGTTCCTGCGGGCGCATTTTTGTATAGCGAAAACCACTCGCTAGGCGAGTGGTTCCAAAGAAGCCTTGTGGCGGTGATGATGACAAAAAGCTCCTTTTGCTTTTCAATAAAATAATGCTCCGCATCGCGCATCCGTTGCGGTTGTCACTACCTCTCAGCTGTGCGCACATTGCCAGAACAAGGAGCTTTCCGCATTTTACTGATTGCTCATCAAATAGTCATAGTACGGTGCATAGATGCCTTCTTTGTCTATCATTGCGCATATTCTCATATTGTGAAACGGAATATAAAAGGGAATATATTCGCATCGGAAAACAACGCCGGTCTCTTGGTAAACATTAACGCACAATTCTCGAACAACTTTGTACGGAAGATCATCTGCATCAATTCCATAAGAGACCATTTCATTCTTGCTCGTTTGCACAATATCCAAAAAATTTAGGTAATCAGAATACTTTTTCTGAGCATCTAATTCATCAGAACGAAGAGAAAAAGCTCCTTTTCGGCCACAGGATGAAAGCCAGAGGTCTGCTTCCTGCTTCATACGCTCATATTCTTTTCGATCGACACCAAGATTATAGGAAAACAACAGTTTGCACATGTTATCCACTAAGTCGTCGGGAGAATTATCATAGAAGATAACATGAGCGCCCCAGATTTTTGCTGCATCGAACAATATATCTTTCCAATTTGCCCCATAGAACGACAAATCAGATGCTGGGAAGCCAAAAACATTTCCATCGCCTCTAGCAAAAATGCCAACATACTCATAAACGAACGCATGCGCATCCAAGAAGTTCATCTTCATCTTGTGCGTTGAGTGCAACATGGAGGCGCTTTGGCATTCTGCATTTTGAAAAAACGCTGCGTTTTCCCAATAATCGTAGCATAAGCCAGCGTCCTTATATGCTGTAATTTTCTCCTTTAGCGGTGTATGCAGCTTTCTTTTATATACGCTTTCTTCAACTTTATTAGACAAAAATATTTCATAAAAGGAAAATGCGATCCAGCCATAAGTAAATGCAGTGGCAAGCAGCGCGGTCAAAAAGCTATCTAAGTTCCATAGAAGTGCGCAAAGAATGTAGCCGCCAATATAGGCAACTGTCAAAATTGCACGTGCAATTCTTTCAATCTTCTCCTCATCACATAAATCTTCGGCTGCATATGTTGCCGCTAGCCCAAAATCATCCAGCTTTGGCGCGCATTGCACATGGGGAATCTGTCCACCATTTTTTAGTAGTATGCTCTCACTTCCGATGGTGATGCGTCTGCATATCTATCAAGCGTCTCTTGCGGAAGGTCAAAAACACTCTCTTTGATAGGCGTATCTTGGATGTCGCTAAAATCCCACACTTAATTCTCAGCTCCTCGTTGTTTTTTTACCACGCTCGGTCGGTTAAGCTCAAATTTCAGCTGTCCTAGGTGCTACTGCAATGATTAAAAGAGTTAACATTGAATAGAGTTGTGTCAATTCTGCATTATAATATCATCTGATAAATTTTTACAACTCTTGCGTTTGGAAATGCGGCCTTAAAATCGCAGAGCTTAGATTATGCAAAACACTTAGCTGTAGCACACCGCGCATCCGACCGGAAAACCATATTTTGAGGATTTGTCATCTTTTGTGCTTGCGCCTGCGTCCTTTGCTGTTGACATTGCTGCAGCTGTTTGCTAAACTGCTAAAGCGACTCGCTCGCAAAAACAGGAAAAGAAAAGAGAAGAAGAAAGAAATGAAACTCGTCAAAGCCTACAACAGCGTCAGCCTCGTGCTGCGCATCGTCATCGGCATGGCCATCGGCACGGCGCTCGCCCTGCTGATCCCCAACGCCGCCGTGACCGCCCCCGGCATCGGCATCCTCGGCAAACTGTTCGTCGGCGCGCTCAAGGCGATCGCCCCGCTGCTCGTGTTCGTGCTCATCATCAGCGCGCTCGCCCAGTCCAAGGAGAAAATGGGCAAGCAGTTTGGCACCGTCATCGTGCTCTACCTCGTGTCCACGTTTCTCGCGGCCGTCATCGCCGTGGCCGCAAGCTACCTCTTCCCCGTGACCATCACGCTGACCGAGGCCGTCTCCGACAGCGCGCCCGAGAGCTTCGCGGAGATCTTCACGAACCTGCTGACCAACATCGTCTCCAATCCCATCGGCTCGATTGTCAGCGGCAACTTCCTCGGCATCCTGTTCTGGGCCATCGTGCTCGGCTTCGCGTTCAAGGGCGCTGCGGATTCGACCAAGCGCTTCCTCGCCGACGCCTCCGAGGCCGTCACGAAGGCGGTGCGCTTCGTGATCAATCTTGCCCCCTTCGGCATTCTCGGCCTCGTGTTCACGGCCGTGTCCACGAGCGGTCTGGCCATCTTCACCGAGTACGGCAAGCTGCTGCTCCTGCTCGTGGGCTGCATGCTGTTCTCGGCGCTCGTCGTCAACCCCGTCATGGCCTTTGTCGTCATGCGCAAGAACCCCTATCCGCTGGTGTTCAAATGCCTCAAGGAGAGCGGCGTGACCGCTTTCTTCACGCGCTCGTCCGCCGCGAACATCCCCGTGAACATGTCCCTGTGCGAGAGCCTCGGTCTGGATAAGGAGTTCTACTCCGTGTCCATCCCGCTCGGCGCGACCATCAACATGGCCGGCGCCGCCGTCACGATCACGATCATGGCGCTCGCCGCGGTGCACACGCTCGGCATCACCGTGCAGCTGCCCGTCGCGATCATCCTGTCGGTCATGGCGGCGCTCGGCGCGTGCGGCGCGTCCGGCGTTGCGGGCGGCTCGCTGCTGCTCATCCCCATGGCCTGCTCCCTGTTCGGCATCTCCAACGATGTTGCCATGCAGGTTGTCGGCGTCGGTTTCATCATCGGCGTCATTCAGGACTCGCTTGAGACTGCCATCAACTCCTCGTCCGATGCGCTGTTCACCGCCGTAGCGGAGTTCAAGCAGTGGCGCAAAAACGGCAAGGAGATCAAGTTCTGAGCCGTCAGACCCATATGTCCCAAAGCCCGACCGGGAGACCGGCCGGGCTTTTTTTGCGCTGCGGCGCAAAACTGCACGTCCTTTCTCCGGCGCGATGCCCTCTGCGCGCTTTGCGGCGCAAAAATTTTCGCTCCGCAGCGCATATCCGCGCGCAGATCCGCCGACAATAACCGGGAAGCAAATCCCGAACTTGCGCCTTTGGAGGAATGGATATGTACAAAAAGGACTTTATCGACACCAACGACTTCACCCGGCAGGAGCTGCTGGACATCATCGAGCTGTCGCTGGCCATCAAGCGCGCCATCGCGCAGGGGTATTATCCCCCGCTGATGAAAAACCAAAACCTCGGCATGATCTTCCAGCAGTCGAGCACCCGCACGCGCGTGTCGTTCGAGACGGCCATGAGCCAGCTCGGCGGTCACGCGCAGTATCTCGGCCCGGGCATGATCCAGCTCGGCGGTCACGAGACCATCGGCGACACGGGCAGGGTGCTCTCGCGGCTGGTCGATGTGGTCATGGCGCGCGTCATCGAGCACCGCACGGTCGTGGAGCTTGCCGAGGCGTGCACGATCCCGGTCATCAACGGCATGAGCGACTATAACCACCCCACGCAGGAGATCGGCGACCTGTGCACGATCTGCGAGCACCTGCCGGCGGGCAAGCGGCTCGAAGACTGCAAGGTCGTCTTTGTCGGCGACGGTACGCAGGTGTGCGCGTCGCTCGGCTTCATCACGACGAAGCTCGGTATGCACTTCGTGCACTACGGTCCGGAGGGACATCAGCTGAATGCCGGGCACAAGAAAATTCTGGAGGCCAACTGCAAGCTCTCCGGCGGCACGTGGGCGGTCACGGACGAGCGCGACGCCGTGCGCGGCGCGGACTTCATCTACACCGACGTCTGGTACGGGCTGTATGAAAACGAGATGCCCAAGGACGAGCGCGTGCGCGTCTTTGCGGATTTTCAGGTCAACCGCGAGCTCATGCAGCTCGGCGCGCTCGGCTGCAAGTTCCTGCACTGCCTGCCTGCCACGCGCGGCGAGGATGTGACCGACGAGGTCGCCGATTCCGCCGCCTCGCTCTGCTGGGAGCAGGCCGGAAACCGCCTGACGGCGATGCGCGGGCTGCTCGTATACTTCACGCGCTGCCGCCGCAGCCCGTCGGAGCTGGCGCTGGCCGCGGCGCGCGAGGAGCTCGACACGTTTCTGGCCGCGCGGCTCGGCGGCTGCTGACCGGCGGATAAAGGAGCGGACGAATGGACGAACGCAAAAAGTTCCGCCTCGCGGACGTCATCCTCTCGGTCATCTGCGTCGTGTTCGTGGCCGAGGCCGCCGCGCCCGTCGCCTCCATCGGCAACAGCCAGTATTTCTGGTGGCTGTTCATGATGGTCGCCTTCCTGCTGCCCTACGGCATGATCTCGTCCGAGCTCGGCACGACGTATCCCGGCGACGGCGGGCTCTACGACTGGATCCACAAGGCGTTCCCGGAGACGAAGTGGGGCGCACGCGCCTCGTGGTATTACTGGATCAACTTCCCGCTGTGGATGGCCTCGCTCGCGGTCGTGTGTCCGGAGCTGCTGGGTGTGCTCACGGGGCTGCGCTTCGGCTGGGGCGCGAAGCTGCTCATCGAGCTCGCCTTCATCTGGGTCGTCACGTGGATCGCCTGCTACCCCGTGTGCGACAGCATCCTCATCCTCAACATCAGCGCCGCCATCAAGATGCTCCTCGCGCTGACGGTGGGCGTGCTCGGCATCGTCTATGTCGCGCGCAGCGGCTTTGTCAACGACATGGCGCCGCGCACGTTCCTGCCGGGCTTTGACCTGCACAGCCTGTCGTATATCTCGGTCATCATCTTCAACTTCCTCGGCTTCGAGGTCGTGTGCACCTACGCCGACAATATGCGCGATCCCAAGCGGCAGATCCCGCAGGCCATCGTGAGCGGCGGCATCGTCATCGCGCTCATCTACCTGTTTTCGGCCTTCGGCATCGGCGCCGCCATCCCCACGCAGGAGATCAGCGAGGACTCGGGGCTCATCGACGCGGTCGCGCTCATGACCGGGCGCACGAGCGGCTGGTTCGTCGGCGCGGTGGCGCTGCTGTTTCTCATCACGCTCTTCGGCAACATGATCTCGTGGTCGATGGGCGTCAACGCCACCGCCGCCTACGCCGCCGCGCGCGGCGATATGCCCGCGGTCTTTTCCCGCCGCTGGGCGAAAAACGATATGCCCGTCGGCGCGGCGCTCACGAGCGGCGTCGTTGCGAGCGCGGTGTGCATCCTCGGCGTGGTCATCGAGCTGCTGTCTCCCGCGTCGTCGCTGTTCTGGAGCTTTTTCGCGCTCAACCTCGTCATGCTGCTGCTGAGCTATGTGCCGGTGTTTCCGGCGTTTTTGCGCCTGCGTGCGCGCGACCCGGATGCCGAGCGGCCGTTTCGCGTGCCGGGCGGGCGCGGGCTGCTGCGCGTGCTGGCCTACGTGCCCATGGCGCTGATCCTCATCTCGATCTTTTTCACGGCCGTGCCGCTGTCCACGGACAGCGAAACGCTCTCGTACTACCTGCCGATCACGGTCGGCTCGCTCATCAGCATCGCCATCGGCGAGGTGCTCATCGCGGCGCGTGCGCGCCGCCGTCCTTAGGAGGGGATACTATGGCAAAACGAATCATCGGCTCAACGCCGAAGCGTGACGGCTACCGGATGCCCGCGGAGTTTGAGCCGCAGTCCGGCGTGTGGATGCTCTGGCCGGAGCGCAACGACAACTGGCGCGACGGCGCCAAGCCCGCGCAGCGGGCGTTTCTGGATGTGGCGGAGGCCATCTTGCAGTTTGAGCCCGTGACGGTCTGCGTCAGCGCGGCGCAGTACCAGAACGCGCGCGAGCGCCTGCCGCGCGCCGTGCGCGTCGTCGAGATGGCGAGCAACGACGCGTGGATCCGCGACTGCGGTCCGACGTTTCTCGTCAACGACCGCGGCGGTCTGCGCGCCGTGGACTGGACGTTCAATGCGTGGGGCGGTCTGGTCGACGGACTCTATTTCCCGTGGGATCTCGACGATCAGGTCGCGCAGAAGGTCTGCGAGCTGGAGCGCGTCGATTCCTACCGCACCGAGGGCTTCGTGCTCGAGGGCGGGTCGATCCATGTCGACGGCGAGGGCACGGTGCTCACGACCGAGATGTGCCTGCTGTCCGAGGGGCGAAACCCCTCCATGGACCGCGGCGCGATCGAGCATATGCTCTGCGAGTATCTCGGCTGCGAAAAAGTCCTCTGGCTGCGCGACGGCATCGACCCCGACGAGACCAACGGCCACATCGACGACGTGGCCTGCTTCATCCGTCCGGGCGAGGTCGCGTGCATCTGGACGGATGACCCGCAAAACCCGTTTTACCAGCCGGCGCGCGACGCGTATGACGCGCTCTCGCAGGCGACGGATGCCAGGGGGCGCAGGCTGAAGGTGCACAAGCTCTGCCTGACGCAGCGGCCGTGCCTGCTCGAGGGCGCGGCGACGATCGACGCCGTGGAGGGCACCATCCCGCGCGCGGACGGCGAGGTCGCCATCGCGTCGTATATGAACTTCCTCATCGTCAACGGCGGCATCATCCTGCCGCAGTACGGCGATGAAAACGACGCGCTTGCCGTGCAGCAGGTGCAGGCCATGTTCCCCGAGCGGCGCGTGGTCGGCGTGCAGACGCGCGAGGTCGCCTTCGGCGGCGGGAACATCCACTGCATCACGCAGCAGCAGCCCGCGCCGCAGCGCAGGTGACGCCATGGCAAGGATCGTCATTGCGCTCGGCGGCAACGCGCTCGGCAATACGCCCGCCGAGCAGCGCGCGCGTGTGGCCGCCGCCTGCCCGGCGCTCGTCGGGCTCATCCATCAGGGACACGAGATCATCGTCAGCCACGGCAACGGTCCGCAGGTCGGCATGATCCAGACGGCGTTCGACGCCGCCGCGAAAACGACCCCCGCCGTTGCGCCCATGCCGCTGCCGGAGTGCACGGCCATGAGTCAGGGCTATATCGGCTATCATCTGCAGCAGGGGCTGCGCCGTGCGCTGCGTGCGCAGGGCATGCCGTGGCAGGTGGCGACGGTCGTCACGCAGGTCGTCGTCGACCCGGACGACCCCGCCTTTCAGACACCGACAAAGCCCATCGGCGCGTTTTACGACGCGGCCGCGGCACAGCGGATGCAGCACAGCGACCCGACCCTGCATATGCGCGAGGATTCCGGGCGCGGCTGGCGGCGCGTCGTCGCCTCGCCGAAGCCGGTGGACATCGTCGAGCGGCGCTCGATCCTGAACCTGCTCGACAATGAGTATATCGTCATCGCCTGCGGCGGCGGCGGTGTGCCGGTCGCGCGCGACGCGCACGGGGATTATTATGGAGTCGACGCCGTCATTGACAAGGACTTTGCCAGTGCCTGTCTGGCCGAGGCCGTGGGCGCGGACTATCTGTTCATCCTCACGGCGGTCGACCACGTCTGCCTGAATTTCGGCACGCCGGAGCAGCGCGCGCTCGACGTGCTGCACGCCGACGATGCGGAGCGCTACCTGCGCGAGGGGCAGTTCGGCGCGGGCTCGATGCAGCCGAAGGTCGCCGCTGCCGTGCAGTTTGTGCGCAGCGGCTGGCGGCGGCGCGCCGTCATCGCCTCGCTCGCGCAGGCACCGGCCGCCATGCGCGGCGAGAGCGGCACGCGCATCGTGCCGTAAAATCGAAAAACGAAAATCCGGTCTTTCCCACGTGGGAAAGACCGGATTTTTTCAGCCGGACAGCTTCAAAAGCGCCATCTCGGCGAACGCTCCGGCGAGCTTCTGCACCATCTGCGCTTCGGTCTCGGTCTTGCCGTGCTCGACCCAGACGGTCAGCACGCCGATCATGCCGGAGGTGATGATGGCTGCAAAATAGTCAAACTGCGCCCGGTCATCCGTCAGCGGCCGGAGCGCCTCGATCAGACCGGTGCTGCGGCGCAGGCTGTCGGACAGAATGTCTGTCCGGTGGATCTGCACGAGCGCCTCGAGCACCGCGCTGTTGTGAAACCAGTAGTGAAACACGGCCTTGGGCAGATTGCCGCGCTGCGCGGCGGGCAGGGCGTTGTAGGTGGCGAACACGGTCTGAAACCCCCGGTCGCACAGCAGCGCCAGCACATCCTCCAGACCGTCAAAATTGCGGTAAAACGTCGAGCGGCTCACCGTGGAGGCACGCTGCACGTCCGTGATCGTGATGCGCGCAAACGGTTTTTCCCGCATGCACGCCAGAAGCCCCGCGCAGATGAGCTCCGCCGAGGTCTGCGCGCGTTTGTCGTTCTTGATGTGGTACATTTTTCCCTCCCGCGTTCTATATTTTACGGTACTATTGTATCACAAAATGATTTGGTGTACAATAGGGACCATCAGAATTCAAGGGAGTGTTTCACATGCGAGAAAATGTGATCTTCTGCTATTCCGGCACCGGCAACTGCCTCGACATGGCCAAAACCATCGCCCGCGAGCTGGGCGACACGGACATCATCCTCATGCGCAAAGAGCCCGCGGTCACGGATGTGCGCGAGGCCAGGCGCGTCGGCTTCATCTTTCCGTGCTACGGCGGCGGGCTGCCCGGCGGCGTGGAGGAATCGCTGCGCAGGATCCGGGTCGGCCTCACGGCGTACACCTTCGCCGTCTGCCAGTACGCGGGCTACATGGGCTCGGGGCTGCACACGCTCAACAGCATTCATCACCTGAGCTACTGGACGGCGGTGTCGCACCAGTGCTCGTGCATCTGGCTGCTGCCGCACGGCATGATGCTGCCTCCGGTGACGCCCGCCATGGCGCAGCGCCGCGCGGAGAAAAAGGCCGTGCGCATCGCGCAGGAGGTGCGTGCGCGCACGCACTCGCCCAAGGCCCCGCCGAAAAAACCGCTTAACCAGCTCGAGAGCGCCGTTTGGCCGAAGATCGTGGCCGGCAAGGCGCAGAAGTTCGCCGTCAGCGATGCCTGCGTCGCCTGCGGCCAGTGCGTCCGGCTCTGCCCGCGCGGCAATATCCGCATCGAGGGCGGCCGCGCCGTCATCGGCGGGGACTGCATCCAGTGCCTGAGCTGCCTGCAGTACTGCCCGCAGCAGGCCATCTCGCTCGGCAGGGTCACCGACCGCCGCGCGCATTACCACAACCCCAACGTGACCGCCGCGGAGCTGACCGAGCCGGTCATCCGCGTCGACTGAGCGGTTTTCTCTCTACATAGCAGCCCGCCCGCCGGAACGCCGGCGGGCGGGCTTTTTCACGCCTTTTCAGACGTGCACGATGTAGTTTTCCTTGCGCGCTGCCGCCTCGGGCGCGGGACCGGCGGCGTAGCCGAGCGCGATCGCGCCGACGCCGCGCAGCGTCTCCGGCAGACCCCAGTCGCGCAGCAGCGCCTTGCCGTCCGGACTGTCGAAGATCTCGCGCTCGCGGTTGACCCACACGGAGCCGAGCCCCTCGGCGTGCGCGGCCAGCATGAGGTTTTCGAGCACGCAGCTGCCGTCGGCCATGTAGTTTGCCTTCCCGCCGTCGCCGAGCACGACCACGATCACCGGCGCGCCGTAGTAGGGGTCGACGTCCTTGCCGATCACGGCGGCGTTGAGCTTTGTAAGCCGGTCGCGGTAAGCCTTTGTCTCCACGGCGACGATCGTCGCCGACTGCTCGCCCATGGCGGACGGGGCATAGGTGCCGGCCTCGAGCACACGCGCGAGCACGTCTGCGGGCACGGCATCCGGTTTGTAGGCGCGGATACTCCGCCGGGTGCGGATCAGGGTCAGAAAATCGTTTGCCATACGATGACCTCCGTTCGGATTTGTTACGGACAGTATATCACAAATCGCGCGCGTGTGGTATACTGTGGGCAAATCTCCGGTTTTTCGGCCGGTTTGGCAGAAAGGAGCGCCTACATGATCTTTCATATCACGCGCCTTATCCTGTGGCTGCTCCCGTCGGCGGTGGGCGTGCACGGGATCCGCGCATCGGCCTGCAGGCGAAAGCGGCTTTGCTGCGCGTTGTGCGTGCTTTTCTTCTTGCTGCTCGCTTCGCTTTCCGCTGTGCTCCCGGTTGAAAATCTCTTTTTGCACTTCCGGACGCCGGAGCGCGCGTTTGCATATCAGCACATGGGGAAAATTGAGCACATTCTCTATGGTGAGGACTCCTGCTTCGTGCTGTATAAGAACGAAAATGGCGCGGACAGCGACTGCATCCTGCCGAAAACAGCCGCGGGCTATCTGCTCTCGACCCGTTGGACGAAGCAGGGGATCGTGCGCACGCCGATCACGTCTAGTTCATTTCTGCGGGCAGAGGTATATCAGGCCAGGGGCACGCAGGACTTTTATATTTATTGCGAGAAGTTCCCGCCGGAGGCGCTGGAGGATATCCGCTTGTTTCGTGCATCCGGCGAGCCGGTCAATGCGGATGTCTATCTGCCGGACGTTCCCGGTTATGCGTATATCTACGTGAATGGATTCTCTGCCGGAGATTATCTGGTGGCCGGCGGGGAAAAGCTGACGCTTGAAGGTTGGCACTCGCTCACGGCGCCGGAAAAGAGTGCGGCCGCATCGTGACGGCGCGGCGACCCGGAATATATAGAAACGCACCGGCCGGTTTAAACAGAAAACCGGCCGGTGCGTTTTTCTACGGCGGCGTGTGCGCCTGGGACGGGCCCTGTCAAAACACCATTTGCGTACGATGCCGTCCGTGCGAAATTTGTTACAAATCGTATACCATATCCGGCGCCGATGTGCTATAATATTCAATTGACTCTAACCATTGACTTTTAGCTTTTTGACTACCTGCCGGCGCGCGAAAGGAGTTTCTCAGGCCATGCAGAAGATCGCAGCTTTCATCGTCAAAAAACGCAAGCTCCTGCTTGTTGTCATGCTCATTCTGGCCGTCGTGTGTGCGGCGCTGATGCCGCTCGTCGGCGTCAACACGGACATGACCAAGTATCTGCCGGACAGCTCACAGATGAAGATCGGCATGGATCACATGAACGAGGCGTTCCCGGATGCGGTGCAGACGTATACCATCCGCGTCATGTTCCGCGGGCTGGATGCGCGCGAAAAGCTCGCCATCCGCGAGCAGCTCGCCGAGATCCCGAACGTGCAGAGCGTCGCCTACGAGCCGGACAGCAGCGATTATAACCGCGATGATGCCACGCTCTACAAGCTCTCGACGCTCTATGACTACAATTCCGACGAGGAGGCGCAGATCGAGCGCGACGTGGCCGAGCGCTTCGCCGATTACGACATCGCCGTGCGCAGCGACGATACTTCCTCGCCGAGCATCCCACCGATCGTGTTCGTGCTGTCGCTGTCGATCCTGACGGTCATTTTGCTCATCGCCTGCCCGTCGTACTTTGAGCCGGTGCTGTTTCTGCTGACGATCGGCGTGGCGGTGCTGCTCAATCAGGGCACGAATATCTTCCTCGGCGAGACGTCGGACGTCACGGCGAGCATCTCGGCCATTTTGCAGCTCGCGCTCTCGATGGACTACTCCATCATCCTCATGAACCGCTACCGGCAGGAGCTGGCCAAGGGCGACGACCGCGAGAGCGCCATGACGCGCGCGCTCACGGCGGCCTTCGGCTCGATCACCGGCAGCTCGGTCACGACGATCGTCGGCCTGCTGATGCTGGTGTTCATGCGCTTTAAGATCGGCTTCGACCTCGGCATCGTGCTGGCCAAGGGCGTGCTGTTCAGCCTGCTGTGTGTGTTCACGGTGCTGCCGGGGCTGATCCTGTGGGCGGATAAGGTCATCCGCAGGACGATGAAAAAGCCGCGCACGCCCAAACGCGAGCGCAAGAGCGTGCTCGCGGGGCTCGGCCGCTTCAGCTACCGCTGGCGCGGCGTGATCGCGGCGGCATTCGTGCTGCTGTTTGCCGGGGCGTATATCCTGCAGCTGTCGACGCAGATCTCCTACACACTCACCGACCCCGACCCCGTGGCCGAGGTGTTCCCGGCGGATAACCCGATCGTGGTGCTGTACAGCAATCAGGATGAGGATGCCGTGGCGCAGCTGGCCGACCGGCTCGAGGACGACCTGAATGTCAAGAGCGCCATGTCCTATTCCACCACGCTCGGCCGCCAGTGCACCGCCGAGCAGATGGCCAACGCCATCGGCGCGCTCGAGGCCGGCATCCCGGTCAGCGCCGATATGCTCGGCATGATCTACTATGACGTGCACGGCGACGGGCAGAGCGTGACCATGACGGCGGCGCAGTTTCTGCGCTTCCTGTCGCAAAACGTCGCCAACAACGCCACCTTCGCGCCGTACATCGACGAGAGCCTGACGGCAAATCTCCAGACGCTGATGAAATTCTCCGATCCCGCGGCGCTCACGCAGCAGCGCACGGCGGAGTCGCTGGCGGAGTTTCTCGGCATGGACGCATCGGACGCAAAGCAGCTGCTGCTCTATTACTATATGCAGCACGGCGGCGCGGACGGCAGCGGCACGATGACGATGCCGGCGTTTTCGAGCTTCCTCAACAACGAGGTGCTCACCGACCCGACCATGGCGGGCATGATGGATGACGCGGCGCGCGCACAGGCATCTCAGCTGCAGACATTCACGGATGTCACCGCCATGACCACGCCGCGCGGCACTGCCGGCATCGCCGCGCTGCTCGGCATGGACGAGTCGACCGTCAACACGCTCTTCATTGCCTACCACGCGTCCCGGGGCGACCTGTTCTCGGGCGGCCAGTGGGAGGTGTCGATGCAGAACATAGCAAACTTCCTCGTCGAATGCGGCGGTCTGCTCGATGAGGCGCAGGAGCAGCAGATCACGCAGCTGAGCTGGATCATCAACGGCTCCGTTTACGGCACGCAGTACACGGCGCCGCAGCTTGCGAGCATCCTCGGCATGGACGCCGGGCAGATGCAGCAGCTGTATATGCTCTACAACAGCCGCCACGGCGACACGAGCGGCTGGACACTGTCGGTGCAGCAGTTTGTGAACTTCCTCTGCCAGGAGGTGCTGCCGGACGCGCGCTTTGCCTCCCAGCTCAGCGGCGTGGACACCAGCCAGCTGCAGTCGGCGCGCACGGTCATCAACGCCGTCGCCTCCGGTCAGGCATACACGGCGGCGGGGCTGGCAAACCTCTTCGGCGGTCTCTCGAGCCAGATGGACCGCGGCACGATGGAGCTGCTGTTTCTCTACTATGCGAGCGTCAACCGCGGCGAGGCCGACTGGACGATGTCCATGCAGGAGCTGTTTGACTACCTGCAAAACCGCTTCCTCACCGATGCGCGCTTTGCCTCCTTCCTGACCGACGATATGCGCGCACAGATCACCGGCGCGCAGACGATGCTCACCGATGCGATCACGCAGCTGCGCGGCAGCAGCTACTCCCGCCTCGTGCTCACAACGACGCTGCCGGCCGAGTCGACCGAGACGAGTGCGTTCATTGCCCGGCTCATGCAGGACCTCGACGCCGTCACGACAGAAGATCACTACCTCATCGGCAACAGCGTCATGGGCTACGAGATGGAAAACAGCTTCCACAGCGAGCTGCTGCTCATCACGATCCTGACGGCGGTGTCGATCTTCCTCGTCGTCGTGTTCACGTTCCGCTCGGTCGTCATTCCGGCGGTGCTGGTGCTGCTGGTGCAGTGCGGCGTGTACATCACGGTCATGGTCGTCGGCCTGCAGGGGGCGAAGATCTATTACCTTGCGCTGCTGATCGTCGAGTGCATCCTCATGGGCGCGACGATCGACTACGGCATCCTCTACACGAGCTATTACCGCGAGATGCGCGTGCACATGTCCGTGCGTGACGCGCTCATCGCGGCCTACCGCGGCAGCATCCACACGGTGCTGACCTCCGGCTCGATCATCGTGCTGGTCACGGCGGTCATCGGACGCTTTTTCGACAACCTTGCCGTCGAGCAGATCTGCCGCACGCTCTCGATCGGCGCGTTCGCGGCCATTTTGCTCATCATGCTGTTCCTGCCGGGCGTGCTCGCCCTGTTCGACCGCTGGGTGCTGCCGCGTGCGCTGCGCCGGCAGCTGTATCCACCGAAGGCGCGCGGCGCGCAGAGCGCAAAGCAGGAGCACAAAATTTAACGATTCAACGCCAATAAAAACAGCGAAGCACGATCGTGCTTCGCTGTTTTTCAGCCTGTCAAAAAGTATTACTTTTTGACAAAGGGGTTTGCGGCCTGACTGCAGCGCACGCGCCGTCCGCCTCCGGCGGACGGCACGCACGTTTGCAGGCCGAGCAGTATTTTCTCCGCCGCGGCGGCGAAACTCTGCGAGGCGCCTGACAAGTCGTGCTTCGCTGTTTTTGATACTGTCAAATACTTTTTGACAGTCTTAAAAGTGCAGGACCTCGATCAGCAGCAGCCACGCCAGCCCGTAATATGCGGTCACGGCGACGAGATCGTTGACCGTCGTGATCAGCGGACCGGAGGCCACGGCGGGGTCGACGCCGAGCCGCTTGAAGAGGATGGGCACGGTCGTGCCGATGATGCTCGAGAGCAGCATGGATACCAGCAGCGCCGTACCGGTGCAAAACGACACCGAGAAGGCGAAGGCCGCGGCCGCGCCTTTCGCCGCCATCAGATACAGGCCGATCGCGCCGAAGGACAGCAGCCCCAGCAGCAGACCGTTCATCAGCCCGACGCGCGCCTCCTTGCCCACCAGCGCGAGCTTCTGCCGGGGGCTGACGTCCTCGTCCATCAGCACGCGGATGGTCACGGCGAGGGACTGCGTGCCGACGTTGCCGGCCATGTCCAGCACGAGCGACTGGAAGCAGATGATGACGGTCAGGTGCGTGACGACGCGCTCGAACAGCCCCACCACGCTCGAGACCACCAGCCCCAGCCCCAGCAGGATCACCAGCCACGGCAGGCGCTTGGCCACGCTGCGGCGCAGCGGCTCCTCGAGATCTTCTCCGGCGGTCAGACCGCCGAGCTTTGCATAGTCCTCGCCGAGCTCGTCGGCCACGAGCTCCGCCACGACCTGCGCCGTCAGCGCGCCGCACAGGCGGTTGTCGGCGTTGAGCACGGGGATGGAGTCCTCGGAATAGGCGCGGATGCGCTCGACGCAGTCCTCGACCAGCTCGTCCGCGTAGACATAGGGGTAGGACGTTATGAGAATGTCGTCGAGTGCGGTGGTTTCGCGCGCGATGATCAGCTCCTTGAGGTCGATCGCGCCGACGAGCACGCCGTTTGCATCGACGGCATAGAGCGTGGAGATGTTGTCGGTGTCGGCGGCCTGACGGATCAGCTCCTTCATCGCCTGACGCACGGTCATGTCGGCGCGGATGCTGACAAAGTCGGTGGTCATGCGGCTGCCGATCTCGTCCTCGTCGAACGAGCTCAGAAACGACAGGTCGCGCTTGACATCGTCCGCCATGAGGTCGACGAGCGCGCTGCGCTGCGCGCGCTCGAGCCCCTTGAGGTAGTCCGCCGCGGTCGACGGGTCGAGCAGCGGCAGGATCTCGAGCTTCTTGCGGATGCCCAGCTCCTCGAGATAGGTGGGCATATCGTCCTCGGTGTATTCGAGCACACCGGCCAGCGTCGGCGCGTCGAGCAGGGCATAGAGCCGGCAGCGTTCGTCCCGGCGCAGCAGCTCGAGCGCCCCGGCGATGTCGCGCTCGTGGTAATCCTCGAGCTTTTTTCTCAGCTGCCCGGGCGCAAGGTTGCCGCGCAGCAGCGCCGCGATCTCGCCCTTGTAGTCCGGGTGGCGGTCGCCGGGGATGATCTCCGGCGGGATGTTGTTCATTTCGGACATACCGTCTTCCTCCTTTGTGCAAAAGCTTCCGGGGTCAGAGGAAAACGGGCATGAAAAAACCGCCGTCTCATTCCCTCTCTACCCCTTGGGTATGCAGCTCGGGAAGGACAGCGGGTCCGGTCGCGCAGTGAGACCCTGTCAGAACACGAACAGCGCCTGACGATCCCCTGTGCACCGGAGCTCTCTGCCCCTACTGTGACCCTGACTGCAGCTGTCCATGTTCTCACCTCACTTGCGGTGTATTCGGTCTGAGACCGAGGTCATTATAGCATCGTGACCCGGAAAGTCAACCCGCTCTTTGCGGGGACTGGACATTTTCTCCGCGCCGTGCTATCATGGCGCATCCGGACGGAAAGGAACGAATGCTTTGATGATAAAAGTGCTTTTTATCTGCCACGGCAACATCTGCCGCAGCCCGATGGCGGAGTATATTTTCCGCGACATGGTGCAGCGGCAGGGGCTGGCGGAGCGGTTTCACATCGCCTCGGCGGCGACCAGCCGTGAGGAGATCGGCAACGACGTCTACCCGCCCGCACGCGCCGAGCTGCGCGCGCACGGCGTCCCCGTCGGTCACCGCGCCGCCGTGCAGGTCACGCCGCGCGACTACGACGCCTATGACTGGCTGCTGACGATGGACGAAAACAACGCGCGCAACCTCCGGCGCATCCTCCCGCACGACCCGGACGGAAAGATCCGTCCGCTGCTGTCGTTCGCGGGGGAGCAGCGCGGCATCGCCGACCCGTGGTACACCGATGATTTCGGCGCGGCATATGCCGACATCGTGCGCGGCTGCACGGCGTTTCTGGAGCATCTGCGCCGCAGCGGAGCGGTTTAGCGGGCGCCGCCGGCGGTGATGAAAATGCGCGCCGCGTGCACGCAAAAATTTGTGGAGAAATCCCTTTGAAATTTGCAGTCACCTCTGCTATAATCAGCATACAGCGTGTGGCGTTCGTGCGTAAATCCAGTTGCAGAGCGGCCACGCGCTTTTTTGCGCGCAGAAAAGCGCGGCAAACTTCATAGACAGATCGTGTAGCAGAAATGCGTAAGTCCGGATGAATGGGACTTGCGCATTTTTTATTTTTTGAAAGAAAGGTGATTTTTTGGAAACCGGAAATCAGTTTTTGGCCACCGAGCACATCGGCAAGCTCATGCGGCAGTACGCCATCCCCTGCATCATCTCACTGCTGGTGGGTGCGCTTTATAACATCGTCGACCAGATCTTCATCGCCAACGCCAGCTACCTCGGCTCTTACGGCAACGCCGCCAATACGGTGGTGTTCCCGCTGACGGTGGTGGCACTGGCCATCGCTGTCATGATCGGCGACGGCTGCTGCGCCTTCGTCAGCATGGCGCTGGGCAGACACGAGACGGGCAAGGCGAAGCGCAGTGTCGGCAACGCGGTGGTGCTGAGCGTTGCCAGCAGTCTCGTTCTGACGGCGGTATATCTCGTTTTTGCAGACGGGATCATCGCCATGTTCGGCGGCACGGTGAACGAGGAGACCTTCCGCCACGCGCAGGAGTATTTCTTCTACATCACGCTGGGTATCCCATTTTATATGTTCGGGCAGGCCATGAACCCCATCATCCGCGCCGATGGCAGCCCGCGCTTTGCTATGGTCTCGACGCTTGCGGGCGCGGTCATCAACATCATCCTTGACCCCATTTTCATCTTTGTCTTCAGATGGGGCATGATGGGCGCGGCGGTGGCCACGGTCATCGGGCAGGTGGCGACGGCGCTGTTCGCCGTGTGGTATCTGCTCCACATGAAGGTCATCCGCCCGGCCAAGACCGACTTCGCCTTGAGCGGCAGCGTCTGCGGCCGGATGCTGACGCTGGGCATCACGAGCTTCCTGTCCCAGATCAGCCTCGTGGCGGCGATGGCGGCCATCAACAATATGCTGCGCAAATACGGCGCGCTGGACGCCGTGTTCGGGCAGGCACAGTACGCGCAGATCCCCATGGCGGTGGTCGGCATCGTGATGAAGTTCTTCCAGATCGTCATCTCCATTGTGGTCGGCATGGCAGCGGGGTGCATCCCCATCGTGGGCTACAACATGGGCGCGGGCAAGACGCTGCGCGTGCGCGATCTGTTCACCAGACTGCTGGTGGCCGAGGCGCTGGTGGGCGCGGTGGCGCTCGTGCTGACCGAGGGCTTTCCCCGGCAGCTCATCGCCATTTTCGGCGCGGCCAACGAGAGCAGCTACTACACCGCGTTTGCCGTCAAGGCCTTCCGCACCTATCTGTGCATGATGATCCTCGCCTGCGTCAACAAGGCGTGCTTCATCTTCCTGCAGGCGGTGGGCAAGGCGCTGGCCTCGACGCTGCTGTCCATGTTCCGTGAGGTGGTGTTCGGCGTGGGCTTTGCCCTGCTGCTGCCGGTGTTCTTCGGTCTGGACGGCGTGCTGTATTCCATGCCGGTGTCGGATATTCTGACCTTTATCATCTCGGCGATCATCATCGTGAAAACCTATCGGGAACTGAACACGGAAGGAGCGCAGAACGCATGAAAAACAGAATCATCACCATCAGCCGCGAATTCGGCAGCGGCGGACGCACCATCGGCAAAAAGGTGGCGGAAAAGCTGGGCATCCCCTGCTATGACGCGGAGATCATTCAGAAGATGGCAAAGGAGACCGGCTTTGCACCGGCATATGTGAAGGAGGCGGGCGAGTACGCCCCCGGCGGCTTCCTGTCCTCCGCCTTTTCCAACCGGATGTTCGGACCGACCAACGAGGACATTCTATGGGAGCGCCAGTACAAGGTCATCACGGACCTTGCCGCAAAAGGGCTCTGCGTCATTGTGGGACGCTGCGCCGACTACATTTTACAGGACACAGCGGACTGCCTGAAGGTCTTTATCCATGCGGATCTGGCATTCCGTGCCAAGCGCATCGTGGAGGTCTACGGCGAGCGGGAGCAGTCCCCGGAGGAGCGTTTGCGGGATAAGGACAAGCGCCGCGCCGCCTATCACCGCTTCTACACCAACATGAAGTGGGGTCACGCCCAGAACTACCACCTGACGCTGGACAGCGGCGCCATCGGCATCGACAGATGCGCGGACATCATTGCGCAGCTGTATTGAGCGAGCCGGAGGCGCGTTTGCTTTCCGATGCGCGCAAAAAGACCGCCCGTCCGGGCGGTCTTTTTTCTGTATTTATGCCTTAGAGTGCCCAGCGGCGGCGGTCAAAGAGCGCGAGCGTCATGGCGATGGCGGCGGCGAAAAACACCAGCGCTGGCCACGGCAGACCCAGCACCCGCGGCAGCGGGGCGAGACACGTGATGGCCGCGCAAAACAGCAGCGAGCAGTCCAGCAGCGCGAAGATGAGCCGGCCCAGCAGCTTCGAGTGCGCGGCGCGCGCCGCGTCCGACCACGATTTTTTCACGTTCACGGTCAGCTGTCCGGCGTTGGCCTTGCCGAAAAACTCCGACAGCTGCGCCGGCAGCACCGTGAGCTTCTCGCCGGAACGGGCGAGCTGCTGCGCGAGCGTTTTGACCTTCTTTTCAATGTGCTCGCGGCTCAGGGCGGTGTTCTTGACGTACTCCGCCACGATCTCGATGACGTTTGCATCCGGCGACACGCTCGTGAGCATGCCCTGAATGACGAGCAGGCTGCGCCCGAGCATCGTCAGCGAGCCGGGCACGGACACGCCGTATTCATTGAGGATCTGCACGAACTCGTCCACCAGCACGCCCATGTCCATGTCGGCCATCGGCATGGCCTCGTACTTGTGCAGGAAGATGCCGATGCGCTCGGTGAGCGCCTGCCGGTCGGGCATGCGCGTATATTGACCGAGCGAGAGCAGCGTGTCCGTGAGCGCGGGCACATCCTGCTCATAGATCGTGCGGATGATGCCCATGTACAGCTCCGCCTCGCGCGGGCTGATGCGTCCCATCATGCCGAGGTCGAGCCAGACGATCTTCCCGTCCTGCACGCGGATGTTGCCGGGGTGGGGATCGGCGTGGAAGAAGCGGTAGACCGTGATCTGGCGGATATAGTTGTGCACGAGCTTGACGGCGATCTCGTTGAGGTCGTAGCCGTCGGCGAGCAGACCGGCGGCGTCGTCGATCTGGTGACCGCCGATGTACTCCATGACGAGCACGTTCTTCGTGCACCACATCGGGTATGTGGCCGGGCAGTCGGCATAGACGATGCCGTCATTGAGGCGCTTGAACTCTGCGATATTGTCCGCCTCGATCGTGAAGTCGAGCTCCTCCTGCACGGTGCGCCAGATCTCGTCGAGCACGGCGTGAAAGTCCAGCGCGCTTGCAAGCGGCGTGTACTTGAGCAGCACGGCGGCGCGCTTGAGCAGGCGCACGTCGCGGCTCATGATCTCATACAGGTCGGGGCGCTGCACCTTCACGACGACGCGCTGACCGTCGGTCAGGGTCGCTGCGTGCACCTGCGCGATCGAGGCCGAGCCGAGCGGCCGGATGCCGATGTCGGAAAAGACCTCCTGCCACGGGCGGGCGTAGGCCTGCGTGAGGATGCGCTCCACCTCGGTCAGCGGCATGGGCGTCACGTCCGTGCGCAGCGTCTCGAGCGCGAGGCAGTATTCTTTGGGCAGAATGTCCGAACGCATGGACAGAATTTGTCCGAATTTGACAAACGTTGGCCCGAGGTCCACGAAAATATCGCGCACCTTCTCCGGCGTCAGCCCCTGAACGAGGTGATGCTTTTGCAGTATGGCGACGATCTCGGCGAAGCGCTTGGCCTCGTCGAGCTGCGCGGCGGGGCCGGCCATCAGTCTGCTTCCTTCTTGGCCAGCAGCTTTTGCAGCAGCGCCTCGCGCTCGTCGGCGCTCATGGCGTCCACGTCCACGGCGGGCTTTTCGTCCGCGTCCCTGGCGGCGGCCTGCTTGCAGGTGCGCTTGAGCTCCTCGTTGAGCACGCGCCCCTTCTCCACGGTCACTTCGCCGCGTGCGACGCACTCGTCGAGCAGCTTGCCGAGCTTTTCGCAGCCGAGGTCGGCCGCGCCCACGGAGGCGACGATCAGCTTGCGCAGATAGCTTTCAATAGAATCCATTATCCATACACTCCTTATCTTATCTTGTGCACTTTGCGGTATCGTATGCCCGGTCCCGGGCGGGGATCACGAGTTGGCGCCGGCCGCGGCGGCCGCATCGAGCAGCGCCATGACCCGGCGGTAAAACATCCGTGTGCGCACGACGCCGGTGTTCATCACGCCGCCGATCGCGGCCAGATGGTCCAGCTCCTCGACCGGCAGCACCTGCCACACGCCGCGCTGCGGCGTCTGACCGGGCGCGAAGTCCGTGTGCGGTGCGCCGCCGGGATAGCGGGCGGAGACGGTGTTGACGAGCCCGTCGTTCGGCAGCCAGTCGGACGGCACGGCGCCGCCCGCGCGCCCCATCGCGGTCGAAAACGGCCAGAGCAGCGGCGTCATGGCCGTGTCGGGCTTCTGGTCGTGCGTGAGCAGACGCGGCAGCGTCCGGCAGCAGGGGATGGAAAAATACCATGTGTCCGGCAGTGTGGCGATGCGCGCATTGAGCGCGCGCGCACCGGCGCAGCGCAGGTCGTCAAAGGCGTTGTCGCCCGCTGGGAGCGGGGTTTGCGCCAGCATCCGCAGCGCGGCCGTCGTGATCGGCTCGTCCGGGTCGCGGCGGATGCCGAACTGGTTGAGCCGGAAGTCATATACGTCCTTGAACGCCGAGATGCCGAGCGCGCGCGCCGCGCCGAGAAACATCGTCGAGAGCGCATTCGCAGCATCCGGCTGCACGTCGGGAAACGTCGACCCGTCGTGCGGTGCGGCGATGGCCACCAGCGCGTGCACCCAGCCGTTCCTGCCGCCGGTGAACAGCGGCGAGGGCGTCTCGCCCGCGGCCTCGGCCGCCTGCACCTCCTCGGGGCAGCCGTGCGCGAGCAGCTGCATGAGCAGCCGCGCCGTTGCGCCGCCGAAGCTGTGCCCGACGAGATCGACGGGCCTGTCCGCGCACCAGCCGGGCACGAGCGGCGCGGGATATGCCGTGCCGAAGCGCGCGTGGCCGAAGCGCTGCGCGTGCGCGATGCCGTAGTCGGCCCTGCCGCCGGTGAGCGCGGCGTAGAGCTCGCACGCGCGGTCCCACGCGCTCGAGATGATGCCGACCGAGGCCGCGCGGCAGTCATACCCGCAGCGGTTGAGATAGCCGAGCACGTCGCCCGCCGCGAGCCCCCAGTAGGGCACGGCGCGGTAGAGCGCGTCCTGCGCGCCCCAGCCCAGCAGCCCGTGCACGAACACGGTCGGGTGCGCGCTGCGTCCGCCGGGCGGTGCGTCCGGCAGCAGGCATTCGCCCACCTCCAGCGCCTGATGCAGCAGCTCCTGCGGTGTTTTCATGGCGCGCCTCCTTCCGGGTGAAAATCCTGTTCTTAATATAGCACACCGGCCGGAGAGCGTCAATGCTGCGCCCGGGAGAAACAAAACGCCGAAAACAAAGCGGAGAGCACGGCTGGAAATTGTGCGAAATGCTAAAAGTGAAGTTTTTTGCCAAATGCGCTTGACTTCAGCAGCTAAAAGCGCTAAAGTAGGCACATCTTCACTACAGGAGGCCGCAATCATGCGTCTGGTCCGATTTGCAAGCGCATATTCCTACTATTACTTTATCGAGGGTAATAGTCGTTTGTGCTGCGATCATACCAGAACCATCTGAGACTTCCCGGTCCGGTTTTGACAAGGCTGCACAGACGACTGTGTGGCTTTTTTCTTTGCCGGAACTTACATTTAGGAGGAGAAAACACATGAACATCAAGAAACTCACTGCTCTGCTCTGCGCCGTGGTCATGGTGCTGTCGCTGGCCGCCTGCGGCGGCAGCGGCGACAAGGCCGAGAATAAGCACTACACCGTCGGCATCTGCCAGCTTGTGCAGCACGACGCGCTCGACGCGGCCACCAAGGGCTTCCGCGACGCGATCACCGACGCGCTCGGCGCCGAGAACGTCACCTTCGATGAGCAGAACGCCGCCGGCGACAGCGCCACCTGCGCCACCATCTGCAACGGCTTTGTGTCCAGCGGCGTGGATCTGATCCTTGCCAACGCGACCGGCGCCCTGGAGGCTGCGGCCGCTGCCACGAAGGACATCCCGATCCTCGGCACGGCCGTCACGGAGTACGGCGTTGCGCTCGGCATCGACAACTTCTCCGGCACGGTCGGCGGCAACATCTCCGGCACGTCCGATCTGGCCCCGCTCGATCAGCAGGCGGCCATGCTCACGGAGCTGTTCCCGGACGCCAAGAACGTCGGCATCATCTACTGCTCCGGCGAGGCGAACTCCGTCTACCAGGCGGACGTCGTCAAGGCTGCGCTTGAGAAGTCCGGCTGCACCGTGAACGTCTACAAGTTCGCCGACACGAACGACGTCGTCTCCGTCACCGCTGCCGCGTGCGATGCCAACGACGTCCTCTACGTCCCGACCGACAACACCGCCGCCTCCTGCGCCGAGGCCATCAAGGGCGCTGCCACGAAGCCCATCGTCGCCGGCGAGGAGGGCATCTGCAAGGGCTGCGGCGTCGCGACGCTGTCCATCGACTACTACGAGCTCGGCCGCACCACCGGCGAGATGGCTGTGAAGATCCTCAAGGGCGAGGCCGACATCTCCACCATGGCCATCGAGTACTACCCGAACCCGGTCAAGAAGTACAACCCTGAGATGGCCGAGCACTACAACCTCACCATCCCGAGCGACTACGCGGCCATCGGCTGATTTTCAACACGATTCCCGGCTCCCTGCCGCAGTTTCTGCGGCAGGGATACTCCACACTATGAGGTAATGTTATGAATTCACTGGTTCTTGCGTCCCTGAGCCTGCCGAATCTGGTTTCGCGTCTGCCCGGCGGCGTCGCCCAGGGCATCATCTGGGGCATCATGGCGCTGGGCGTGTACATCACGTTCCGCCTGCTCGACGTCGCCGATCTGACGGTCGACGGGTCATTCACCACCGGCGGCGCCGTGACGGTCGTGCTCATCGTCGCGGGCTGGCCGGCGTGGGCGGCGCTGCTGGTCGCCGTGGCCGCGGGTCTGCTCGCGGGTTTTGTGACCGGCCTGCTGCACACGAAGCTCGGCATCCCGGCGATCCTCGCCGGCATCCTGACGCAGTTTGCGCTCTACTCGATCAACCTGCGCATCATGAGCATGAAGGCCAACACCCCCGTCAACCCGGATAAGTACGACCTGTTTCTGACGCTGCGCAGCGTGCCCGGCGCGATCTGGAAGGGGCTGCTGCTCGCGGCGGTGCTCATCGCGCTGCTGTACTGGTACTTCGGCACCGAGCAGGGCAGCGCCATCCGCTCCACCGGCGCCAACCCCGCCATGAGCCGCGCGCAGGGCATCAACATCGACGCCATGAAGGTGCTCGGCCTGTCGCTCTCCAACGGCATGGTCGCGCTCTCCGGCGGCCTGATGGCGCAGTATCAGGGCTTTGCCGACATCAACATGGGCCGCGGCGCGATCGTCATCGGCCTCGCCGCCGTCATCATCGGCGAGGTGCTGTGCGACGCCTTCTTCCGCAAGGGCTGCAATTTCTCGGTGCGCCTGGGCTTTGTCGTGCTCGGCGGCATCGTGTATTACCTTGTCATGGTGCTTATCCTCTGGCTCAAGCTCGACCCGAACGACCTCAAGCTCTTCACGGCTGTGATCGTGGCGGCGTTTCTGGCCGTGCCGTATCTCAAGGGGCAGGCCAAGAGCTCGTTCCACCGTCTGAAGAAGGGAGGCAAGTGATATGCTGACATTAGACCATATCTCCAAGACCTTCAACCCCGGCACGATCAACGAAAAGCGGGCGCTCGACGGGCTGTCGCTGCACCTGAAGCCGGGCGATTTCGTGACCGTCATCGGCGGCAACGGCGCCGGAAAATCCACCATGCTCAACGCCGTCGCGGGCGTCTGGCCGGTGGACGACGGGCGCATCATCCTCGACGGCGTGGACGTGACCGCCATGCCGGAGTTTCGCCGCGCGCAGTACATCGGCCGCGTGTTCCAGGACCCCATGATGGGCACGGCCGCAAACATGCAGATCGAGGAAAACCTCGCCCTCGCCGCGCGCCGCGGCAAAAAGCGCACCCTGCGCTGGGGCGTCACGAAGGCCGAGCGCGAGGAATATCACGAGCGGCTCAAGACCCTCGGCCTCGGGCTCGAGGATCGCATGACGGCGAAGGTCGGCCTGCTCTCCGGCGGCCAGCGTCAGGCGCTGACGCTGCTGATGGCCTCCCTGCAAAAGCCGAAGCTGCTGCTGCTCGACGAGCACACCGCGGCGCTCGACCCTGCAACGGCGGCCAAGGTGCTCGAGCTCTCGGACCGCATCGTGCGCGAAAACGAGCTGACCGCCATGATGATCACCCACAACATGAAAGACGCCATCGTGCACGGCAACCGCCTCATCATGATGAACGAGGGGCGCATCATCCTCGACATCGAGGGCGAGGAAAAGCAGCACCTGACCAAGCGCGACCTGCTCGACAAGTTCGCCGAGGTCGCGGGCATGCAGGTCGAATCCGACGAGGTGCTGCTGAGCTGACGGGCGCGTCTGCACGCAAAAACATCCGCATATTCTGCCGCTCTGGCGCCGGTCGCGTACCGACGCCGGAGATTTTTTCTTCCGCCGGACAGAATTTCCGCCCGCACGGCAACTACCACGAAAACTACCAAATTTCGACCAGAAAGTTTGTGCAGTTTTTTTGCCGGAAAACACACACAAACACCGAAATTTATGATACCCTTTCCATGCGAATTTGTTATGTAAATTTGCTGTTTTGTTTTTGAGGTTCAGGAGGAAAAGGTCCGTGGTTTTCAGCAGCCTGTCGTTTTTGTTTTGCTTCTTCCCGGCGTTCTTGCTGGTGTACTATCTGACACCGTCGCGTCCGGCCGGCGCGCGCAATGCCGTGCTGCTGGTGGGGAGCAGCGTGTTTTATATCATCGGGCTGGACGGTCAGTGGGCGTATTTTGCGCTGCTGGCCGCATCGGTGCTGGTCAACTACGGGCTGGGTCTGGCCATTGTGCGCGACAAGCCGCGCGCGAAGCTGTGGCTCATCCTCGGCATCTGCTACAATTTCCTGTGGCTGTTCCTATTTAAATATCTCAACTTCGTGCTCACCGGCGTCAACGGTGCGCTCGGGCTCGTGTCCGGCGGCAAGGCGGCGATCCCGCTGCTGCGCTGGGCGCTGCCGGTCGGCATCAGCTTCTACACGTTCTCGGCGGTGGGCTATCTCATGGACGTCTACCGCGGCACGGTCGCGCCGGAGCGCTCACTGCTCACGTTCGGCACGTACCTGACCATGTTCCCGAAGCTGGTCTCCGGTCCGATCGCGAGCTATACGGAGCTGCAGCCGGAGTTCGGCGCGCGCAATGTGTCGCTGCGTCAGGCGGTCGACGGGCTCAAGCTGTTTTTGTTCGGCATGGCGCTCAAGGTGCTGCTTGCAAACCAGCTCGGCGGCCTCTGGAGAGATGTGACCACCATCGGCTTCGAGAGCCTCTCGACGCCGCTTGCGTGGATGGCCGCATTCGCGTATTCGTTCCAGCTCTACTTTGACTTCTGGGGCTACTCGCTCATGGCCATCGGCATCGGCCGGATGCTGGGCTTCCACATCCCGGAGAACTTCCGCTGCCCGTATCTGGCGCTGAGCATGACGGAGTTCTGGCGCCGCTGGCACATCACGCTCGGCACGTGGTTCCGCGAGTATCTGTATATCCCGCTCGGCGGCAGCCGCTGCAGCCGCAGGCGCATGATCTTCAACCTCCTCGTCGTCTGGCTTGCGACCGGCCTCTGGCACGGCGCGCACCTGAACTTCCTGCTCTGGGGTCTGGGGCTGTTCGCGGTGCTGGTCGTGGAAAAGCTCTGGCTCAAGAAGTATCTCGACCGCTGGCCGATACTCGGGCACCTGTATATGCTCGTGCTCATCCCGGTGTCGTGGGCGGTGTTCTCCGTGTCGGACTTCGGGCAGCTGGGTGCGTATTTCGGCCGCCTGTTCCCGCTGTTTTCGCGCACGGCGGCGGCCTACCCGCTCGATTTTCTCAAGTACGGCAAGACCTACGGCGTGTTTCTCATCCTCGGCCTGCTGTGCTCGACGTCGCTGCCGGCGTATCTGTACCGGCGGTTCAAGGGCACGTGGGTCGGCGCGGTCATTCTGGCCGTGCTGTTCTGGCTGTGCCTGTACTGCCTGAGCAAGGGCATGAACGACCCCTTTATGTACTTCCGATTCTAAGGAGCGTAGACGCATGAAACGCATCAAACCGCAACATTTCCTCATCCTGCTGCTGGTGGCCGCGCTCGCGGCGGCGCCGTTTCTCATCCGCGGCCTGATCGACCGCAGCGACACCGGCAAGGAGCCGACCGCCGCCGTCACCCCCACGCCGGAGACCACGGCCGAGCCCACGCCCACGCCCGAGCCGACGCCGCTGCAGTTTACGACCGTGGACGCGTCGTATTTTGACGACGCGCTCTTCATCGGCGACTCGCGCACCGTCGGCATCGCCGAATACGGCAACCTGAAAAACGCGACCTATTTCGCCGACGTCGGCCTCAATGTCTATGTCGCGCAGACGAAGGCCGTCGCCGTGAAAAACGTCGGCACGGTCACGCTGCCGCAGCTTTTGAGCCAGAAGACCTTCGGCAAGGTCTACATCATGCTCGGCATCAACGAGCTCGGCAACGATCTGGATGACATCACGGCGAAGTTCTCGTCGCTGATCGACACCGTGCGCGCCGCGCAGCCGAACGCCATCGTCTATGTCGAGGCGAACCTGCACGTCGGCCCGTCGCGCTCGAGCACGGACGCGACGTTCAATAACCCCCGCATCAACCGCCTCAATGAGAAGCTTGCCGCGCTGGCCGACGGGAAGGACATCTTCTACATCGACATCAACGAGGTGTTCGACGACGAAAACGGCAACCTGCGCGCCGATGCCAGCGGCGACAGCACCCATGTCTACGCAAAGTACGATCTGGACTGGTGCGACTGGCTGTGCACGAAGGCGATCGTCCGCTGAAAACGAAAAAAGCCAGCCGGAAACCGTTCCGGCTGGCTTTTTTGTGACTGTGCGGTCACTGTGCTCTCTCATGGTCTCTCTCGACGCGCGGGCGCATCAGCGCTTGATGATGTACCACACGAATCCGGCGCAGGCAAGAACCATACCGCCGCCGACTGCTGCAAAGATCATGTGTCTGCCTCCTTTCCCCCGAAAGCTCCGGCCAGTGTCCGGCCGGGGCAACAAAGTGACTTACCTTGAAGTTACTTCATTATAAGATGAACCCGCGCTAAGTTTCCGGAAAGGCGCGGCAAAAACGGCACGCAGTCGTTAAGAAGGCGGAAAGAAATGGCCTTCCGCCGGAAAAGACGGTCGCACGCGGGCGCACATTGTGCTATGCTGAACGTGGGAGCGGAGACCAAACAACGAGAGGGACAAAGAGGGGTGCTTATGCAAAGAGCGAGCAAACGCGTGCCGCAGTGGCTGCGCGATCTGGGTGTTTTCATCCTTGTCATGGGCGGCGCGGTCGGCATCTGTATGCTGCTGTCGGCGTGCTATGACGACAACAATCCGTTTGCCACGTCGGTGTTCATTCTGGCGGTGGTGCTCATCTCGCGCTTTACCAACGGCTATCTGCCCGGCGTGCTGGCGGCGGCGGTCGGCGTGGTGGGCGTGAACTATCTGTTCACCTACCCGTTTCATGAGTTCAATCTCTCCATCGACGGCTACCCGCTGACGTTTGCGGTCATGCTGGTCGTGAGCGTGCTCGTGAGCACCCTCACCACGCAGATCAAGCGCCAGGAGCAGCTGCGCTACGAGGCGGAAAAGGACCGCATGCGCGCCAATCTTCTGCGCAGCGTCTCGCACGACATCCGCACGCCGCTCGCGGCGATCATGGGCCTGAGCGCGACGGTCGAGGAGGGCGAAACGCTCACCGACGAAGGGCGCGGCATGGTCGAGGAGATCCGCCAGAACGCGCAGTGGCTGCTGCACCTGTCGGAAAACATCCTGTCCGTCACGCGCTTCAGCGAGGAGGGCGTCGTTATCGAGAAGTCGGACGAGGTCGTCGAGGAGATCGTCGGCAGCGCCATCCGGCGCTTTCGCAAAAACTGCGCCACGGACATTCCCATCGCGGTCACGAAGCCGGAGGAGATCCTGCTCGTGCCGATGGATGCCACGCTCATTGAGCAGGTGCTGCTGAACCTGCTGGAAAACGTCGCCCGGCACAGCCCGTCGGCGACGGAGATCTTCATCGAGATCCGCGACGAGGGCAGCCGCGTCTGGCTGACCGTGGCGGACAACGGCGACGGCATCCCGCCGCAGCTGCTCGGCGTGCTCTTTGACGGCTATCTGCCGCTCGGCGCGGTGGAAGCGTCCGACCGCAGCCGGCACATGGGTATCGGCCTGAGCGTCTGCCGCGCGATCGTGCGCGCGCACGGCGGGGAGATCTATGCAAGAAATCGAGTCGGCGGCGGCGCGGAATTCCGCTTCTGGCTGCCGGCGGAGGAGGGACACACATGATCCGCAACAAAATCATCATCGTCGAGGACGATCCCGGCATCAGCAAGTATCTGCAGGCGGCGCTGCGCGGCCACGATTACGAGCCCATGCTCGCGACCGACGGCAAGACGGCGCTGGAGATGATCGCCTCGCACTGTCCGGATCTGCTGCTGCTGGATCTCGGCCTGCCGGATATGGACGGCAGCGAGATCATCCGCTCCGTCCGTTCGTGGAGCCGCATGCCGATCATCGTCATCTCGGCGCGCAGCGCGGAGCTTGACAAGGCCGCCGCGCTCGACATGGGGGCGGACGACTACCTCACCAAGCCCTTCGGCACGGTGGAGCTGCTGGCGCGCATCCGCACGGCGCTGCGCCACACGCGCACCGACGGCACGAGCGACGCGCTGGCCATGACGGGGGAGTACCGCGTGGGCGACCTGTGCGTGGACTACAACAAGCACCGCGTCTTTCTCGCCGGAGAGGACACGCACCTGACGCCGAACGAGTATAAGATCGTCGCCTTGCTCGGCCGCCACGCCGGGCAGGTGCTCACGTATAAATCCATGATGAAAGAGCTCTGGGGTCCCGGCGTCGGCGGGGACAACAAGCTCCTGCGCGTGCACATGGCCAACATCCGCCGCAAGATCGAGCCGAACCCGGTCGAGCCGCAGTATATCTTCACCGAGGTCGGCGTCGGCTACCGCATGGCCGACAGCCACTGAGCCCATATCGCAGCAAAAAGCTCCCGGAGCACTGCTTCGGGAGCTTTTTTCGTGTTGCTACGGCTTCAGTCCGCCGTGATCGTGATGCTGCGGGAGATGGACTTAGCCATGTCGTTGCCGCCGAAGATGTAGGCGGTCTGGCGGTACGTGCCGGGCTCGGTGGGCGCCTTGCCGCTGATGTACGGCTTGTGCGTGTCCGTCAGGCCGACATAGCGGTAGTGCACGCCCTCCTGATTGGAGGCGGCCTGCCCGTCGCGCATGAGCGTGGCATTGAGGGTGTCGGCCTTGAGCGCGCTGGCGGCATAGGTCGTCTCGCTGTTGTTCCAGCTCAGGCTCGCGCCGCTGGCGCGCATCTTCACGACGAGCGTGCCCGTGCCGACGCCGGTCTTGTAGTTCGGGTTGGACGTGATCGCCGTCACGAGGTACATGCCCGCGCGGTTCGGCGAGCCGACGGCCACGCGCGTGCTGTCAAACACGCCGGGGATCTTGTTGATCACCTTGAGCAGCTCCGTGAACGCGGAGATGTCGATGTTGAAGAGCTTCAGGAACCTGGCGAGGTCATCCGTCGGCTTCTCGAGCTGCTGCAGCAGCGCGCGCAGCTCGCCGAGGGTCATGCCGTCGTTGAGGATGTCCGTGAGCGTCTTGCCGCAGAGGAGCTTGACGACCGGGTCGATCTTTTCCAGCGCCTCCGGGGAGAGGATGCTCTCCGGCAGCTGCAGGTAGACCGCGCCCTTGACGCTGCTGGTCACGCCGCTGTAGACCTTGAAGATGGTGAAGTCGTCCTCCGGCTTCGTGGTAACGTACTGCTGCGTGGTCGGCTTCTCGTCATAGAAGATCGAGGCGGACTTGACGTGCACGCGCACGAACGCCTTGTTCACCGTGAGCGTGCCCTCGACCGCGCCGCAGCCGTGGTAGGCGGCCGTGGTCGGGAAGCTTGCGCGGATCTGCTGGTTTTCGCCGGCGCCGATGCTCGACGCGGTGTAGTCAATGCCGAACTTCACCGTGCCGCCCTCGACCGGATACCAGTCGTCGTGCGGAGCTGACATGCCGAGCACTTCCTTGCTGTAGCCGGTGCCGTAGTATTCCAGCACCATGCTCTCGGCGGCGGCTTCCTTGCTCACGGTGGTCTGCGACCAGTCGATGAGCTTGTTGAGGATCTGCGTGCGCATGGCGGCGGCGTCCTTCGTGTAGGTGAGGGAAACGCCCTCCTTGAGCACGATCTTCGCGTCTGTGCGCGCGTCGACCAGCGTCACGGAGACGATGGTGTCCGCACCGTTCACGGTGAGCTTGACGTTGTGCGTGCCGGCGGTGATGGCCGGGAAGTCATACGGAACGAGTTTGACTGTTTCCCAGCCGCCTTCGAGCTGCACGTAGGTGGTGACTTTCGGAAAATACGTTGCCTTCGACTCATAGGTCACGGTCACGTCGCTGACGTCCGTGCCGGGCAGGACGGCGGCGACGATGGCGGCGCGCAGCGCGTCAAAGTCGATGTCGCCGTTGGCGGTGTAGGTCATGTTGAGCGTGTAGGTGCCGGGCTCGTCCTCAGCCGTGTCGGCCGCGGTGCTCAGCGCGGCGTCCGGCGCGGTGTCGGCGTCCGGCGTCACGGCGGGATCAGCGCCCGGCGCGGTGTCCGGTGTCACGGACGGGGCTGCGGCGTCCGCCGCGGGAGAAGCCAGCTTCGTGAACGTGTAGACCGTGCTCGTCCCCTCAATGCGCACGGCGTAGCTCTGCGCGGCCGATTCGCTGTTGAGCGCGGGATAGCTCGCGTTGAGGCGGTCGCGGAAGAAGCTTCCGGTGGTGTCAAAGCCGTTGACCGGCGTCCACTTGACGGCGTAGTCCGACAGGATGCTGGTTGCGCGGTACTCCCATTGCTGGCTGCCGACCTCGTCATAATTGCTCAGCAGGGTCTGGCTGAGCAGGTCGTTGACGTCTGCTCCGGCGGGGATGTAGGCCGCGCCGTCGTGGCCGGCCGGCACCGCACTCGTGGCGGAGACCGGCAGCTGGAATGCGGCGAGTTGGCCGAACAGCAGCACGGCCAGCAGCAGGGCAAGGATTCTGGTTGCGTGTTTGCGGGATATCATTGCAAATGAACCTCCTATTCCGGTATTTCTGTGGGGTCGTGCCCGGGGTGGGAGCCCGGACACAGCTGCATTATACGGTGCATTTCCGGCATTTTCAAGGCCTTTGGCAAAAATGTATCAAAAAGCTTAACATGTATAAAAAATTAATGCGTATTCATTTACAGGAATGCAGAAAAGCTCCCGTCCGTAAAATGTGGACGGGAGCTTTGATAAAATCGTGTTTATTTTCCCAGCGCGGCGCGCATTTTTCCGCAGATGTCCTCCGTGAGCGCGCTGGTCGTGGTGGCCTTGACGGCCTCGGCGGGGATGACCTCGCGGATGCGCACATACACGTGCGAGCGCCGCCAGGGGACGCTGCGCGCGATGCGCTCCGTGCCCTCGACCGTGCCGACCACGATGGGGACGTTTGCCTTCTGCGCGATCTTGAGCGAGCCCGCGTGCCACGGCAGCAGCTCGCCGCTTTTGCTGCGCGTGCCCTCGGGGTAAATGGCGAACGAGCACACGTGCGCGCGGATGAGATTGGCGGCGGCGTTGATGGTGGTCAGGGCGTTGCGCGCGTTTTCGCGGTCGATCGGCAGAAAGCAGCACCGGCGCACGAACGGGCCGATGACGAACTTGCGCATGTTCGACGGCTTGGACACAAACGCCAGCGGCCAGCGCCGCAGCACCCACCACTGCACCATGGGGTCAAAGTTCGAGCGGTGGTTGCTCACGAAGAGAAACTCCGAATCCGTCGGGACTTTTTCGAGCCCCTCGACGTGGATCTTGATGCGGCAGAGCGCGAGGATCCAGCCGTCGAGCGCCAGCGTCAGCGCCAGGTAAAACGGGCTGATGCGGTCATACATCCTGTTCGGCCCGGCAAAGAGCGAGCACACGAACATCAGCAGCACGTACACAAGGTTCGCCGCCACGAAGCAGCCGAGCAGTACGGGCAGCAGCCACCAGTAGCTGAGCGCGGGAGACAAAAAATAAATCACCGCAGTGCTGAGCACGGCGGGAACAAGCATCAGATAATAGAGCATGGCCGGACACCTTTCCACACGGGATGTGACGAAATCCTGTCAATAGTCATTGACGGCTGGGTATCACATCCATTATAATTACTGTACGGGACCGTGTCAATGAACGGGGTGTAAACTTGTGCGGATCCCGAAAATTTTCGATCAGAGATAGGATGGATAATGAGATGATCGTATTGAAATGGTTGTTCCCGGTGTTTCTGGCGGCGCTCGCCGTCGTGCACCTCGTCAGCTGCTGGCGCGGCGATGACGATCTGCGCAAGCCGACGAAGATCGCGCTGATGCCGGTCGTCGCGCTGACGTACCTCGCCTTTGCCAACACGCCGTCGCTTTGGGTGGTCGCCGGCCTGCTGTTCGGCTGCCTGGGCGACCTGTTTCTGCTGCGGCCGCTGCAGAAGCATTTCTTCGCCCTCGGCACGGCGTCATTCTTCCTCGGCCACGTGTGCTACCTTGTGCACATCTACACGACCTATGCCGTGCATGTGCGCTGGTTCTGGATCGTGCTCGTGTGCGCGGCCTATGCCGCGGGCATCGTGGTCGTCTATAAGGGCAGCCGCAAGAGCATCCCGCGCGCCCTGCGTCCGCTGGCGCTGGCGTACATGGTCATGCTCTGCACGCTGAGCATCAGCGTGTTCCTGCCGCTGGTGACGGCGTTCACGTGGGGCAAGCTCGCGTCGTTTCTCGGCGCGTCGTTCTTCCTTACGTCCGACGGCGTGCTGTGCGACATGCTCTTCACCAAGAAGGCCGAGCCGACCAAGCAGAACTTCGCCGTCATGGGCACGTACATCCTTGCGCAGGTGCTGCTGACCATGGGCTTTGCATTCTGAGCCGGCACAAATCATCGAAAAAACGGGGCGCTCCGGTCGTGAGTGTCCTGTTTTTTGTACAGTCGTGGAAAATAATTTAAAAAACTGTTAGAACCGCTTTACATTTGTCGGAAAAAGCAATACAATCTGTAGCATTACCAATGGTCTCAAGGGGGAAGAGAGCATTATGAAAGCAAATGAAAGGGACAGCAGGACAGAGCAGGAGCGGTTCATCGACCGCATGCTCAAGGAGATCCTCGGTGGGCAGCGCAATCCGGGCGACCGGCTGCCCACGGAGAGCGAACTGGCCGCGCAGTACGACCTGCGCAAGACGAACGTACACCTTGCCCTGAAAGAGCTGGAGCGGCTCGGCTTTCTGGAGATCGTGCCGCGCCACGCCACCTATGTCGCACCCTATTGGGAGAAGGCGAATCTGGAGACGCTGGCGGTCATCATGACGCACGGCGTCACGCCGCATCCGGAGCTGGTGGACGCGTTTCTGGAACTGCGCGAAATGGTCGCGCTCGGCTGGTTTCGCTGGGCGGAGCGCTGCCCGAACGCGGCGCAGATGCAAAAGCTGTACGGTCTGCTCGCGCAGATGGACACCATCGCCTACGTGCCCGACGGCGACAAGGCGGCGTTTCTGGAGCTGCTCAATGCGTTTCTGGTGTGTATGTTCCGCGAGTCGGACAACATGATCTTTCGCGTCATGCTGCGCTCGACGCGCGAGCTTGCACACGTGGCGTACTACATGGTGGCCTACACGCTCGATATGCAGGAGCTGTGCAGGGTCTACCGCGCGGTGCTTGACGGACTGACGGACGGATGTGTGCCCGAGGCGATCGCCTGCTGGAGCGCGTGGAGCGACCGGGTCACGCTGCGCTACCGCGAGGCGCTCGAGCAGCTGCAGAGCGCATGACCGGCCGTTGCCCCGACGGGACAAAATGTCCCGCCGGGGCAATCGTTTTTTTCGCGCCGCGGTTGCGCGCGGCGTGCAGACGTGCTAAAATCAGGTAACAACACGGAAAGGGAGCGAGCCCATGAAGCTGACATTTATCCGCGCCGACCACGAGGTGACCGGCAGCTGCACCCTGCTCGAGATCGGCGGGCATTACGGCCTGATCGACTGCGGCATGCAGCAGGGACGCGACCAGTTTGAGAACATCGACATCCCCGTCCCGGCGGCGCAGATCGAGTTCGTGCTCGTCACGCACGCGCACATGGACCACACCGGCCACCTGCCGCTGCTGTATAAGCAGGGCTTTCGCGGCACGGTCTACGCAACGGAGGCGACGTGCGACCTGTGCGGCATCATGCTGCGCGACGCGGCGCACATCCAGATGTCCGAGGCCGAGTGGCGGGGGCGCAAGGCTGCCCGCGCCGGCCGCGCCGCGCCCGAGCCGCTCTATACGCTCGAGGACGCCGAGGGCGTGCTCACGCTGCTGCGCCCGTGCGCCTACGGGCAGCGCGTGCAGGTCGGGGAGAACATCATCATCCGCTTCACGGACGTCGGCCACCTGCTCGGCAGCGCGTGCATCGAGGCGTGGCTCACCGAGGGCGATGTGGAAAAGAAGATCGTCTTTTCCGGCGACATCGGAAACGTAAATCAGCCGCTCCTGCGCGACCCGCAGACCGTCTCGGGCGCGGACTACGTGCTCATCGAGTCGACCTATGGCGACCGCAGCCACGGTGACCGGCCGGATTATCTCGGCGCGCTCGCCGACTGCATCCAGCGCACGCTTGACCGCGGCGGCAACGTCGTCATCCCGTCGTTCGCCGTCGGCCGCACGCAGGAGCTGCTGTATTTCATCCGCCAGATCAAGGATGCCGGCATGGTGCACGGGCATCCGCACTTTCCGGTCTACGTCGACAGCCCGCTTGCCAACGAGGCCACGCGCGTCTTTTTGCAGACCGACACGAGTTTTCTCGACGACGAGGCGCGCGCGCTCATCCGCAGCGGCGTGAACCCGCTGTATTTTGACGACCTGCACACCGCCGTCTCCAAAGAGGACTCCATGGCGCTCAACAACGACCGGACGCCCAAGGTCATCCTCTCCTCGAGCGGCATGTGCGATGCCGGACGCATCCGCCACCACCTGAAGTATAACCTCTGGCGGCCGGAGTGCACCGTGCTCTTCGTGGGCTATCAGGCGGTGGGCACGCTCGGGCGCAAGCTCAACGACGGGGAAAAGACCGTGAAGATCTTCGGCGACGAGATCGCCGTGCACGCCGAGATCACCGTGCTGCCCGGCGTGAGCGGTCACGCGGACAAGGCCGGGCTGCTGCGCTGGCTCAACGCCATGGAGCAAAAGCCCGCGCACGTGTTCGTCAACCACGGCGACGACGATGCGTGCACGGCGTTTTCCGCCTGCCTGCGCGAGGAGTACGGCTACGAGGCCGACGCACCCTACAGCGGCAGCGCGTTTGACCTCGCCGCCGGTGTGTATACGGTCGTTGCGCCGCCGCGTCCCATCCGGCACGACGAGCAGCGGCAGGCTGCCGCCGCCGGAAAGTACCGCGAGAGCGCGGCCTTCGAGCGGCTCAAGCGTGCGCTCGGCGAGCTCACGGCACTCGAGCGCCGCTGCGCCGGCTGCCCGAACAAGAGCCTCAACGCCTTCGCCGAGGAGCTTGAGCGGCTCACCGCCCGCTGGCGCGACCGCATTGCTCCGTAACACACTATATAATAATGTCGCAACGCCCTGCCGGATGCAGCGCATCCGGCGGGGATCTCGGTTTTCTCAGAAGCGGAACTCAAAGTCGAGGTCGTAAATGCTCACCGTGTCGCCCTCCTCGATGCCCATGGCCTCGAGCCGGTCAAACAGGCCGGACTGGCGCAGCACGCGGTCAAAATACATCCGCGACTCGTAGTCGCCGAAGTTGATCGAGCCCATGAGCCGCTGCAGCCACGGACCCTCCACGACCCAGAGATCATCGAAGTGGCGGATCTGCAGCTCGTCGCTCGTGCCGACCTCCGGCTCTGGCGGGACGTAGTCAGCCTCATACGGCTGCATCGGCGGGATCTCGGCAAGCTTGGCGGCGCACGCCTGCACGAGCTCACGCGTGCCGGTGTGGGCGGCGGCGCTCATCTCGAAGAATTCGTAGCCCTGCGCCTCGACGTGTGCGCGCAGGCGGTCGATGTTCGTGCGGTCGTCGCCGAGCAGGTCGCACTTGTTGGCGGCGACGATCTGCATCCGCGAGCCGAGCACGTCACTGTAGGCGCGCAGCTCGGCGTTGATGGCCTCAAAGTCCTCGACCGGGTCGCGTCCCTCGCTGCCGGACACATCCACCAGATGAACCAGCAGACGGCAGCGGTCGATGTGGCGCAGGAAGTCGTGACCGAGTCCCGCGCCGTCGCTCGCACCCTCGATGATACCCGGGATGTCCGCCATGACGAAGGATGTGCCCTCCGTCACGTACACGACGCCGAGGTTGGGGAAGAGCGTCGTAAAGTGGTAGTTTGCGATCTTCGGGTGCGCCTTGGACACCACCGACAGCAGCGTGCTCTTACCCACGTTCGGGAAGCCGACGAGGCCCACGTCTGCCAGCAGCTTCAGCTCGAGCAGGATCGTGTGGCTCTCGCCCGGCAGACCGGGTTTGGCAAAGCGCGGCACCTGCCGCGTCGGGGTGGCAAAGTGCTGGTTGCCCCAGCCGCCGCGCCCGCCGCGCGCCGCCACGAACGGCTCGCCCGAGGACATATCGTGCATGATCGCGCCGCTGTCGGCATCGCGCAGCAGCGTGCCGCGCGGCACACGGATGCGCAGACTCTCGCCCACGCGGCCGGAGCAGCGCTTATTCTGACCGTCGGCGCCGTTGGCGGCCACGTATTTGCGCTTGTAGCGAAAGTCCATGAGCGTGGACATATTGTCATCCACTTCAAAGATGATGTCGCCGCCGCGTCCGCCGTCGCCGCCGTCCGGGCCGCCGGCAGCCACGTATTTCTCGCGGTGGAAGGTCACCGCGCCGTTGCCGCCGTCGCCCGCGCGCACGGTGATGGTCACTTTATCAACAAATGGCGAAGCCATGGTCATTCCTCACTTTCGTTGCCGGGCAGCCCGGCGGGGATAGAAAAACGGGGCAGGCGCGATGCCCACCCCGTTTGCGATTACTGTGCGATCTCCTCGTAAACAGAGACCTGCTTGCGATCCTTGTCCTTGCGCTCGAACTTCACGACGCCGTCCACGAGGGCGAAGAGCGTGTCGTCCTTACCCTTGCCGACGTTGATGCCGGGGTGGATCTTCGTTCCGCGCTGTCTGACGAGGATGTTGCCGGCCAGAACGAACTGACCGTCGGCTCTCTTGGGGCCAAGGCGCTTCGACTCACTGTCGCGGCCGTTCTTGGTGGAACCCATGCCTTTTTTATGTGCCATTTCGAATTACACCTCCATGTGTCAAAATCAGTTGCGGAAATCAGGCCTCGATCTTCGTGATCTCGACCTTGGTGTAGGGCTGTCTGTGGCCCTGCGTTCTGCGATAGCCTTTTTTCGGCTTCATCTTGTAAACGCGGATCTTCTTGCTCTTGCCGTTTTTGACGACGTTGCCGGACACGACGGCGTTTTCCACCACGGGGGTGCCGAAAACAGCCTTGTCCTCGTCAATGACAGCCAGAATGCGGTCAAACTTCACAGTCTCGCCGGCCTCGACATCCAGCTTCTCGACGAAGATGACGTCGCCCTCGGCCACGCGGTACTGCTTACCGCCGGTAACGATGATAGCGTGCTTCAAACTCGTTGCACCTGCCTCTCTGTAGAGTCTCGCTCTTGTGGGCGGGAGGAAGCCTCCGCTTTGTACCCACTCAATGCGGCCTTGACAGTTTACCATTGCGCCGCATATTTGTCAACGGTTTTCCGGGCGAAAGGAGAACTTTTTTCTGCCCATGCAAAAACCACGGCGCCGGTCGGCGCCGTGGCTTTGAAAACTCGGAAACTCAGCCGCAGATGGCCTTCGTGTCGCGGGCGATGACGAGCTCCTCGTTCGTCGGGATGACGAACACCTTGACCTTGGAGTCGGGGGTGGAGATCATGATATCCTCGCCGCGCTTGCTGTTGGCGACCGGGTCGATCTTCACACCCAGATAGCCGAAGTATTCGGCGATGGCGGCGCGGGAGGACTTGCTGTTCTCACCGACGCCGGCGGTGAAGATGATGGCGTCCACACCGTTCATGGCCGCGACGTAGGAGCCGACGACCTTGGCGACCCAGTAGTGGAACATATCGAGCGCGAGCTGGGCACGGTCGTTGCCGTCGGCAGCGGCGCTGTCGAGATCGCGGAAGTCGGAGCTGACGCCGGAGACGCCGAGCACGCCGGACTTCTTGTTGAGGATGTTGAGCATCTCGTCGATGCTGATGCCGTACTTATTCATAATGAACTGGATCACGCCGGCGTCGAGATCGCCGCAGCGCGTGCCCATCGGCAGACCGACCAGCGGGGTGAAGCCCATGGACGTGTCGACGCACTTGCCGCCGTCGATCGCGCAGATGGAGCTGCCGTTGCCCATGTGGCAGGAGATGAGCTTGAGCTCCTCGATGGGCTTGCCCATGAGCTCGGCGCAGCGGGCGGACACGTAGCGGTGGCTCGTGCCGTGGAAGCCGTAGCGGCGGATGCCGTCGTTCTGGTAGTATTCATAAGGAATGGCGTACATATAGGCCTTGCCGGGCATGGTCTGGTGGAACGCGGTGTCGAACACGGCGACCATCGGCACGTCGTCGCCCATGACGGCGCGGCAGGCGTTGATGCCGGTGATGTTGGCGGGGTTGTGCAGCGGCGCAAACGGCGTGCACTCCTCGAGCGCGGTCATGACGGCGTCGTCGATCTTGACGGAGCAGGCGAACTTCTCACCGCCGTGGACGACACGGTGGCCGACGGCGTCGATCTCCTTCATGGAGGTGACCACACCGTACTCGGCGCTGGTCAGCTTGTCGATGACCGCGGCGATAGCCTCGGAGTGGGTGGGCATCGGCAGGTCTTCGTCAAAGACGGGCTTGCCGCCGATGAGCGGGGTGTGCTTCAGGTGACCGTCGATACCGATGCGCTCGCAAAGGCCCTTGGCCAGAAGGTGCTCGGTCTCCATGTCGATCAGCTGATATTTCAGCGACGAGCTGCCGGCATTGATGACAAGAATTTTCATACTTAGATTCCTTTCTCGTATTAAATATTGTAATTCCTGCAAAATCAAAGTATTATGATACCAAACACTCTTATTGTAATCATTTCGTAGGAAAACGCAAGTATTTTTCGAAAGAAGGTGCAAAAATGGGCAATGTCATCGGTATTGTGGCCGAATATAACCCGTTTCATAACGGGCATGCGCGGCTCATCGAGCAGACGCGCGCGCAGCTCGGCGCGGTGTGCCCGGTCGTGTGCGTCATGTCGGGCGACTTCGTGCAGCGCGGCAGCCCGGCGGTATATTCCAAGTTTGCGCGCGCGGAGGCCGCCGTGCGCTGCGGGGCGGATCTGGTGCTGGAGCTGCCGCTGCCGTGGTCACTGTCGTCGGCGGAGGGCTTTGCGCGCGGCGCTGTGGGATTGCTGGGCAGTCTTGGCGTCGTGACGCATCTGAGCTTCGGCAGCGAGTGCGGCGAGCTCGATCCGCTGCAGCGGGTGGCAGAGGCGCTGCTCGATCCGCTGCTGGGCGAGGATCTGCGCGCGGAGCTGCGCAGCGGTATCCCCTTTGCTGCGGCGCGCCAGCAGGCGGTTGCGCGGCGCGTGGGCGCACTTGCAGAGTTGCTGCAGGCGCCGAACAACATCCTTGCCGTGGAGTATCTCAAGGCGATCTACGACCAGCGGCTGGAGCTGTACCCGCTGACGGTCCTGCGCACCGGCGCGCAGCACGACCGCTTCGCGGAGGGAAACGTCCGCTCGGCGTCCGAGCTGCGCATGCGCATCGGCGCAGGGGAGGATGTGCCCGCGTTTCTGCCGCGGGCGGCGGCGGAGATCTTTGCCCGGGAAAAGACGCGCGGCCGCGGTCCTGTACTGCCGGAGGCGCTCGAGAGCGCGCTGCTGTCGCGGCTGCGGATGCTGCCGCAGACAGTCTATAATGCGCTGCCCGGCGCGACCGAGGGGCTCGGCAACAGCCTGTACCGCGCCGCGCACGAAGAGCCGACGCTTGACGGCGTGCTGGCGGCGGCAAAGTCCAAGCGCTACGCGCTCGCGCGTATCCGGCGTATGACGATGTGCGCGGCACTGGGCGTGACCGCCGGCATGGACGGCGGCACGCCGCCGTATGCGCGGGTGCTGGCCATCGGCGCGCAGGGCAGGGAGCTGCTGCGCGCGATCGACATGCGCGCGTCGGTGCCGGTCATCACAAAGCCCGCCGCCGGGCGCAGTCTGCCGGGCCCGGCGGGGGAGATCTTTGCGCTGACGGCAGATGCGCACGACCTCTATGTGCTCGGCTGTCCGGCGCGGGAGGAACGCCGCTGCGGCGGCGACTGGCGCGCGAGCCCGTTCGTGCTGTAAATGCGGCGATACCCCTGTCCGTGAACATTTCAAAAAAATAATATGAATATTTCGTGAAATTGATATTGCATTTTTGTCCAAACGATAGTATAATTCATGCATATTCGTTTCAAGGACAAATGTTCGTCTTGCATGGACATCGCCTGGAAAGAAAAGAATGGAGGAATAACAATGAAGAAAGCGATTGCTTTGCTGCTCGCGCTGGTCATGGTGTTTGCTCTGTGCGCCTGCGGTGGCGGCGGTGACAAGGCCAGCGGCGACAAGGTCGTGAAGATCGGCGTGTTCGAGCCTGCCAGCGGCGACTCCGGCGCCGGCGGCAAGAAGGAAATGCTCGGCATGCAGTATGCCAACCAGGAGACCCCGACCGTCGAGATCGGCGGCGAGACCTACAAGGTCGAGCTCGTCTACTCCGACAACGGTTCCGACTCCGCCAAGGCTGTCTCGGCGGCTTCCAAGCTCGTCAACGAGAAGGTTTCGCTCGTGCTCGGCTCCTACGGCTCCGGCGTGTCCATCGCCGCGTCCGACACGTTCAAGCAGGCCGGCATCCCGGCCATCGGCGTGACGTGCACGAACCCGAACGTTACGGCCGGCAACAGCCACTACTTCCGCATCTGCTTCCTCGACCCGTTCCAGGGCACGGTTCTTGCCAACTATGCCGCCAAGGAGCTCAAGGCTGTGAAGGCCTACTGCCTCGGTGAGAACGGCAACGAGTATGACCAGGGTCTGGTCACCTTCTTCAAGCAGGCGTTTGAGAAGGCCGGCGGCACCGTCGTGACCGACTCCTTCCCGAAGGACAACTCCGACTTCAGCTCCTACCTGAACAAGGCCAAGGATCAGGGCTGCGACGTCATCTTCGCGCCTGTCTCCATCGCCTACTCCACGCAGATCGTCAACCAGGCGGCTTCCCTGAACATCTCGCTGCCGATGCTCGGCTCCGATACGTGGGATGACAACATGGTCCTGCAGGCTGCCAAGGGCAAGGACGTCAAGGTCTTCGTTTCCACCTTCTATGCCGAAGGCGGCAACCAGAAGTTCGACGACGGCATCAAGGCCTACATCAACGGCAATGCCGATGCCAAGACCACCAACGGCGGCGACGATACCGTCTCTGCTGTGACGGCCATGGGCTATGACGTTTACTATGTCGCGCTCGAGGCGCTCAAGGCCGCCGGCTCCACCGATCCGGCCAAGGTCATGGAAGCGCTGCCCGGCGTGACCTATGACGGCGTTTCCGGCCACATCGCGTTTGACGATACCGGCGACGCGATCCGCGATACCGCTTACATCAAGACCATCGACGCCGCTGCCGGCGCATGGACGTTCGTGACGCAGCAGAAGGCTTCCTGAGCCTCTGTGCCGATCTGAGACAAGAGATCCGGGGGGAGCTTCGGCTCCCCCTTTGGGATTTTGAGCGGCTGCGAAAGCCGCGGAGGCTCCGCGTCTTTCGCGGCGGCTCAAGCTCCGCCTTGCAAACGATAGAGAGAGGGAAACAAATGGAATTTTTTGTCGCTCAAATGTTATCCGGCATTTCGCTGGGCGGCCAGTATGCGCTCATCGCCATCGGCTACACGATGGTCTACGGCATCCTGCGCCTGATCAACTTCGCACACGGCGACGTGTTCATGTGTGCAGGTCTGATGATGGTGTTCATGTGCGCGTCCCTGCCGGTGTATGTGTCCATTCCGCTCATGCTCGTGCTGACGGTGCTGCTCGGCTTCGTCATCGAGCGCGCGGCCTATAAGCCGCTTCGCAGCGCGCCGCGTATGTCGGTCATGATCTCGGCCATCGGCGTGAGCTACCTGCTGCAGAACGTGGCGCTCTACGCCACCGGCGGCCAGCCGCAGACATATCCGTCGCTGCCGTTCGTGTCCGACACGGTCACGATCCTCGGCGCGACCACGCATGTGGTCACGGTCGTCACGCCCGTGCTCGTGCTCGTGCTCGTGCTGCTGCTGCAGTGGCTCATCAACCACACCAAGATCGGCATGGCCATGCGCGCGGTCGCAAAGGATTTTGAGACCAGCCAGCTCATGGGCATCCAGATCAATAAGGTCATCTCCGTGACGTTTATCATCGGCTCGTTCCTTGCCGCTGTCGGCTCGCTGCTGTACTTCACGAACTACCCGACCGTCATCCCGACCTCCGGCGCCATGCCGGGTCTGAAGGCGTTTGTCGCTGCGGTGTTCGGCGGCATCGGCTCGATCCCCGGCGCCGTAATCGGCGCGTTCATCATCGGCATCTGCGAGACGCTCATCAAGGGCACCAGCATGACGGTGTTCTCCGATGCGTTCACGTTCGCGCTGCTGATCGTTATCCTCGTGGTCAAGCCCACCGGCCTGTTCGGTGAAAAGGCCACGGACAAAGTCTGAGAGGGGGGATCACTGTGCTGAAAGCGAAAGACAAACAAGCGAGCCGCGGCAACTGGATCACCTTCGCCATCGTGCTCGCGCTCACGCTCATAACGATGGTGCTGGAAAACGTCATGTCTCCCGGCTCTCTGCTCTTTACGGTCATCAAAAAGGGCGCGGTGTACTCGCTCGTCGCCGTGTCCATGAACCTGCTCAACGGCTTTACAGGCCTGTTCTCGCTCGGTCAGGCGGGCTTCATGCTGCTCGGCGCGTATGCCTACGCGATCTTCATGATCCCGGACGCCGCGCGCGAGGGCGTGTATTACCTCTTCGGCGGGTCGAGCGTCCACTTCTCGTTTCAGGAGATGTTCCAGCACCTGTTCGGCGCGAGCGGCTTCGGCGGCGGGCTGAGCCTGGTGCTCGGCGTGCTGGTCGCCATCATCTTTGCGGGTCTGGTCGCGGCGCTCTTTGCGTATCTGATCGGTCTGCCGGTGCTGAGACTCAAGAGCGACTATCTGGCCATCGCCACGCTCGGCTTTGCCGAGATCCTGCGCGCCATCTTCCAATGGCAGGCGCTCGGCAAGGTCACCAACGGCGCGAACATCCTCAAGGGCTATCCGACGTTTGCCGACTTCAACATCACGAACGCTTCCGGCAAGGTGCTCTTCCGCCTGAGCGCGGTCATGCCGATCTTGCTTGCCGGCGGGTGCATCTTCATCATCGTCCTGCTCATCAACTCCTCCTACGGCCGCGCGTTCAAGGCCATCCGCGACGATGAGATCGCGGCGGAGGCCATGGGTGTGAACCTCGAAAAGCACAAGAGCCTGTCCTTTGTCATCAGCTCGTTTTTCGCGGGCGTGTCCGGCGCGCTTTTTGCGATGTTCGCAACGACCGTGCAGGCCAAGGTATTCACCTCGGCCATGACCTATGAGATCCTGCTCATCGTCGTCATCGGCGGCATTGGCTCTGTCTCCGGCAGCTGCATCGCCTCCTTCCTGTACATCGCCTGCTCCGAGTGGTGGCTGCGCTTCCTCGACAACGAGGCGTATATCGGCGCGTTTAAGGTGCCGCTGCTGCGCAACGGCTTCCGCATGGTCGTGTTCTCGGTCATCATCATGATCGTCGTGCTCTTCTTCCGCAAGGGCATCATGGGCGAGCGCGAGCTGCCGGATCTGTTTGGCAAGCGAGCGAAAAAGGCAAAAAAGAACGTAGTTGAGGAGGGTAAAGCAGATGCGTAAGGACATCCTCAGCGTGGAGAATATCACGATGCAGTTCGGCGGCGTCGTCGCCGTCAACAACCTCTCGCTGCACATTCCCGAGGGGCAGATCGTGGCGCTCATCGGCCCGAACGGCGCCGGCAAGACGACCGCGTTCAACTGCATCACCGGTGTGTATGAGCCGACCAACGGTCTCGTCAAATTCCTCGGCGAGCCGATGGTCCGCAACCATCCGACCGGCAAGATGAAAAAGCTCTATAAGGGCGAAAACCCGCTGCTCTACACAAGCCAATACGATCCCGGCGACGAGACGAAAGAGCAGATGCTCCTGCGCGACCCGCTGGCGCGCACGGGCAAGATCCTCTCACCGACGCCGGATAAGATTACACAGCTCGGCATTGCGCGCACGTTCCAGAACATCCGCCTGTGGAAGAGCATGACGGTGTTTGAAAACGTGCTCGTGGCAAAGCACATGCGCGCCAGGCAGAACGTTTTTTCCGCTACCTTCCGCGGCAACGCCAAGGAAGAAAAGCGTATGCGCGACGAGACCATGGCGCTGCTCGCGGAGCAGGGACTGGAAAAGTATAAGGACGACATTGCCACGAGCCTGCCCTACGGCATCCAGCGCCGGCTCGAGATTGCCCGCGCGCTGGCGACCGATCCGAAGCTGCTGCTGCTCGATGAGCCGGCGGCCGGCATGAACCCGCAGGAGACGCTCGAGCTCGCGGCGTTCATCCATGAGCTGCGCGACAAGTACGACCTGACGATCTTCCTGATCGAGCACCACATGGATCTGGTCATGCGCATCTCCGATTATATCTACGTCATCGACTTCGGCAGCGAGATCGCGCAGGGTGTCCCGCAGGAGATCCAGAACAATCAGCACGTGATCGATGCCTATCTGGGGGTTGTGGAAGATGAGTGAACCGATTCTGAAAATTGAAGACCTGCAGGTCAATTACGGCGGCATCGAGGCCGTCAAGGGCATCTCGTTCGAAGTGCAGGAGGGGCAGATCGTCACGCTCATCGGCTCCAACGGCGCCGGCAAGAGCTCCACGCTGCGCACGATCTCCGGCCTCGTCAAGCCGAGCGGCGGCAAGATCATGTTTGCAGGTGAGGACATCACCGGCAAAGATCCGACGCAGATCGTGACGCAGGGCGTCACGCTTGTGCCGGAGGGACGGCGCATTTTCCCCGACATGACCGTGCTGGAAAACCTCAAGATCGGCGCCTACCTGCGCAAGGACGATCTGTCGGAGGATCTCGAGTGGGTGTACAGCCTGTTCCCGCGCCTGAAAGAGCGCAGCTGGCAGGCCGGCGGCACGCTCTCCGGCGGCGAGCAGCAGATGCTCGCAGTTGGCCGTGCGCTCATGAGCCGCCCGAAGCTGCTGATGATGGACGAGCCGTCGCTCGGTCTCGCGCCGCTGGTCGTGCGCGACATTTTCTCCATCATTCAGGAGATCAACAAGCAGGGGGTGACCATTCTGCTCATCGAGCAGAATGCGAACATGGCGCTCAAGATCGCCGACGTCGGCTACGTGCTCGAGACCGGACGCATCACGCTGACCGGCAGCGGCAAGGAGCTGCTGAGCAACGACGCGGTGCGTGCGGCATACCTCGGCGCATAAACGGATACAAAAACCGAACGGGAGACCGCCAGCGGCGGTCTTCCGTTTTTTCGGAACATTTCTTGACCGTGCGCGTCGAATCCTGTACAATACCGTTGAAACCATCGAAGGATCGAGAGGTGTACTATGAAAAAAATTCTTTCCGGAATTCTGGCCATGTGCCTGTCGCTTGCGCTGCTGAGCGCATGTGACCGCGGCGGGCAGCCCGACAAGACGGTGACGGCAGGCGGCCTGACATTTGCCAAAAGCTACAGTGAGGTCTATTCCGCACTTACCGACGCGCAAAAGGCGATCGCCGAGCGCAACACGCTGCTCAACACCGGTGCAGATTCATCTGAGCCCAACGGTGCAGGCGCTGCCGGCGAGGGCTCGGAGGGCACGTTCTACTCCGGCACGAACGTGCAGGTCGAGGGCGTAGACGAGGGCGACATCGTCAAGACGGACGGCAAGTATATTTACATTCTGCGCGGCAGCGAGATGGTCGTCATGCAGGCCGACGGCAAGGATGTTACGGACGTGTCCAACGTCTTTGTCGGTCAGGACTGGGAGCAGACGACGACGGAGGACGGCCTGGCGCACACGCAGGAAAAACTGCCGACGGAGCTGTATCTGTCAGGCAGCCGTGCAGTTGTTGTCTCGGCCTATTCCGATTGGACGGCCACGGGCGGCACGGATGACAAGGCGACCGGCTTCGGCAAGGATTATGTCGCGGTCGATATCTATGACGTGACCGATCCGGCCGCACCGGTGCTTGTCAAGTCGTTCGGGCAGGACGGCTACCGGATCGCCTCGCGCATGATCGGCGGCGTGCTCTTCCTGTGCTCGTCGTATTACCCCACGAACCCGCAAAAGGGCGACGAGGCGACGTTTGCCCCCCGGCTGTACGATGGAGACGCGGCGACGGTCGTGCCCTGCGGCAGCATCGGCCTCATGCCGGACGGCAATTCGATGACCTATGCGGTCGCGGCGTCGTATGACATCGCCTCCGGCGAGCGGCTGTCGAGCCAGTCTGTGCTCGGCGGCGGCGACAATGTGTATATGAACAAGGATAATCTCTACCTGTGCGCGAGCATCTACGATGACGGTGCGGGCAAGACCTATAAGGACGGCAGCTATACCGTCACGGATTATACCTCAAGTGTGAACACGGTCGTCAACCGCTTCGCGATCGCGGACGGCAAGCTCACCTTTGCCGCCAACGGCGCGGTGCCCGGTGCGCTCAATAATCAGTTCTCGCTCGACGAGCGTGATGGCTATCTGCGTATGGCCACGACCGAGCAGACCTATTCCTACAGTGTCTACCGTGACGAGAAGCATGACTTTGAAAACACGAAAGCGGACGAAGACGGCATGCAGACGCGCAACGATGTCTATGTGCTCGATGCCTCGCTCAAGACCGTCGGCAGCGTGACCGGCCTTGCGGAAGGAGAGCAGGTGTTCTCCGCGCGCTTTGACGGCGATTACGGTTATCTGTGCACTTACCGCCAGACCGACCCGGTCTTTGCGGTCGATCTGACCGAGCCGACAAATCCGAAGGTCGTCGGTGAGCTCAAGCTCAGCGGCTACTCGGACTATCTGCACGTCTGGTCGGACGGGCTGCTGTTCGGTCTCGGCATGGAGACGCAGTCGGTCGGCGCGAACACGACCGTGGACGGTATGAAGCTCGTCATGATCGACACGTCCGATCCCGCGAAGCTGCACGATCTGCACACGCAGGCTATTGATGCTGACTACAGCGAGGCGCTGAACAACCACAAGGCCATTCTGGTCGACAGCGGCAAGGACATCATCGCCTTCCCGGCGGAAAACAGCTATCTCGTCTATGGCTATTCGGCGGATGACGGCTTCACGCTGCGCAAGGAGATCTCCGTCTCGCAGTGGGACGGGAATAACCGCGGCCTCTATATCGGCGACTACTTCTATGTCGTCGGTTCGGATCAGATCAACGTGCTCGACCTGAACACGCTCGAGAATGTGGCGCAGGCGATCATCCCGCGCGGATGAAGAAATTTTCGACTTATACTTGCAGGCGGTGCGCTTCGGCGCGCCGCCTGCTTCCGTTTCCCTAAAAGCCTCGCAGAGTTTCGCCGCCGGGCGGCGAAAGAAAATTCGATCATTTTCTCCGGCGACATGTGCGTCGGAGAAAATACTTTTCAGGCTGCAAGTGTGGAATTTGTGCGCCGCTGGCACACAAATTATGCGCGCAGCAGACTGCAGACCTTCTGTCGGAAAACCACTTGGGTTTTTCGACAGGCAACA
>OLQV01000100.1_pt1 | contig 89020 bp, 80 predicted proteins | sample 1672371 | NCBI WGS metagenome assembly OLQV01 (sample SAMEA3136676, study PRJEB25190) | human gut metagenome
ATTATTTACAAAAAAAAAGAAAGAGATATTAACAAAATTATTGACACTTTTAAAAGTAAATGATAATATAAAATTAAAGTATAAGGAGGAATATAATGACAAAAAAACAATATATAATAATTGGAGTAACAATATTAACATTTATAATTATAATATCATTTATATTAATAAAAAACAAAAATACTACATGGACAAAAGAAATACTAAGTTCTAATTCATATACAATAACTAAAACAGATTGTAATAACAATGAAACAAAATTAGATAATAGTATTATGAATAAAATAGATTCATCTTGGAAAGAATTATCCAATAACGGTCCTTGGCTAGGAGATACTAATGCCTGCTACGAAACAATATCAATAGAATATGATAAAAATGGTATCATTCAAAAAAGAGAAATCTTAATATTAGATAATAATTCTATTGTATTAAGATTTAATAATAGTGATACATACTATGTAAATGCTACAAACTTAATAAATAATTTTAAATAAATATACATTAAGTTAATATAAGTTCGAGCCTAAGATCTCGCACTGTCTTTTGTTGCCTCTAAGTCTTCAAATGAATACATTTTACAAAATACAAATTTCATCAAAATTATTGACATAAACAAAAAAATAGTATATATTTTATATAGTGAATGTGGTCGTACCGAAGTACCGGTGCGGTTGCATTCATTTTCTTTTATATATTATATATTTTTCACCATTTTTTAATATAACCTTATTTAAAAATAAAGTATCTTTTCTATTATACAATTTTATAATTTGTTGTTGTGCCATATCAAAAGATAAATTAGAATTAGATATATCAAATATAAAATTATTACTTTGATATTTTTTTCTATTAATAGCGTGATATATTACTTGTTTACTATCACCAAATATTTCTTTTAAATCCCAATGTTCACCCTTAAATAAATAATCGGGAGTCTGAATATTTATGGGTTCATTTACTCTAGGAATCATATATACTGTACCACCAAGAGTATTTGCAAGCCATTTTGCTATTTCTTTTTCTCTGATAGAATAATCCAATACAACATATTTACCATCCACTTTATAAATATTTCCATCAACATCAGCAAAATATTTCTTGTCTAACACTTTATAATTTTTTGAAATATTGTTTCTAGAATATTTATCAGTTATAACGATATAATTATCAACAACTTGTTTTACAGTTTTGCTCATAATCATAATAACCCCCCTTTTATCATTGTCTTATCGTCTATAATAGTACAAAAAACAATATCTGTCAATAACAAATTCACTTGCAAATTAACATTAATAACTGATCCCAAAAGTATTCATACTAAACATCATTAACAATATTAAGTATATATACATAATTTATAAGATGTACTAAAAACAAAAGAGACAACTAATTTGTCTCTTTTTTATACATATCCAATATATTTTTAAATTCATCTAAAGCCGAAGTAACAACTTCTTTCTTAGTTAAATCGACGCCTGCAAATTTTAAAGATTCAATAGGACTCTTTCTAGAACCACATTTCAAGAATTCAATATAACCATCAACAGCCCCTTCTTTACCAGATAAAATATTATTAACAATCACAGTAGCAGCACTTAAACCAGTAGCATACTTATAAACATAAAAATCATAGAAGAAGTGTGGTATTCTCTCCCATTCGTATCTAATATAATCATCAACTACCACATTATCACCAAAGTAAAACTTATTAAGGTCATAATACATATTAGATAACTTATCCGCAGTCAAAGCCCCATCATTATCAATAACATTAGATATCTCTTTTTCAAACTCAGCAAACATCGTCTGCCTATATATTGTAGCCCTATACAATTCCATTAAATTATTAAGAATAAATAATCTCTCTTCTTTACTATTACTATGTTCTAGCATATAATGACTAAGTAATAATTCATTAACAGTAGAAGCAACCTCTGCTACAAATATTCTATACTCACTATCTTGATAAGTATTATAATTTCTAGAATAATAACTATGCATAGAATGACCCATCTCATGAATTAAAGTAGACATATCATTATACTTATCTTGATAGTTAAGTAAAATATAAGGATAAGTATCATACATACCACCAGAGTATCCACCAGTTCTCTTGTTTTTAGTAGGATAAACATCAATCCATCTACTATTCAGTCCCTCTTTAACCTTACTAATATATTCATCTCCAAATATCTCAAGAACTTTAACAATAATGTCTTTAGCCTCTTCATATTCATATTTTTTATCATATTCACCCACTATTGGAACATAAATATCATATAAATGAAGCTCATCAAGATCTAAAATATCTTTCTTTAAATTATAATATTCATAAATATAACCAATCTTTTCATGAACACTATCAATAAGATTATTATAAACATCAATACTAACATCATCACCAAATAAACTCATCTCGATAGCGGTCTTATATTTATATATTCTAGCCAAAGTAGATAGTTCTTTCATATTTGTAGTAATTAAACTAGCATAAGTATTAGTATACTTCTTATATTCACTATACAAAGTATTAAAAGCACTCTCTCTAATATTTCTATCTTTACTCTCAATAAATAAAGAATAATTACTATTAGTAAGTTCTACCTCTTTACCATCACTATCTATAACATTACCAAAAGACATATCACAATCCTTAAATAACTCATAAGTATCATAACAATTACCAATAACCTTACCTATACTAGACATAATTTTTTCTTCATTGTCTCCTAGTGTATGTTTCTTATATCTATATACCTCATCGATATAACACTTATATTCCTTAAGTAGTTTCTCTTCTTTATAAAACACTTTCAAAGTCTTATTATCAAGTTTCAATATACTAGGAACAATAAAATAACTACACTTATTAAAATCACTTCTTAGATTAGATACTTTCTCACTAAGTTCTTGCTTATCATTATCAGAAGTATCCAAATCAAAAGATAAACTAGTATAAATAGATAACTTAGTAACAATTCTATCTATATCAAAATATAACTTAATAGTCTTATAAAAATTACTACTATTAATTATCATCTTCTTCTCAAAACTACCAAGTTTCTTAATAAGCCTTTTAGCCTTATCATAATCCTTATCAAAAGAATTCATATCATTATAAATAACATCTAAATCCCAAGTATACTTCTTATCAATATCGCATCTATTCTTCATAATTATCCTTTCTTACTACACATTAAATCTAAAATGACAAATATCTCCATCTTGCATTATATATTCTTTACCCTCAATTCTAGCCTTACCAAGTTCCCTAACCTTAAGTTCAGAACCAGCATTAACTAAATCATTATAAGACATAACCTCTGCCTTAATAAAGCCTTTTTCAAAATCAGAATGAATAATACCAGCACATTCTGGAGCCTTAGAACCTTTCTTAAAAGTCCAAGCCCTAACCTCATCCTTACCAACAGTAAAGAATGTTGCAAGACCAAGTAAATCATAAGTCTTATTAATTAGTCTTTCCACTCCACTCTCTTTAATACCTAAATCATCTAAAAATAGCTTCTTCTCTTCTTCATCAAGTTCAGATAATTCACTCTCTAACTTAGCACATATAATAGCGGTCTCACTACCCTCTTTTTTAGCATAATCTTCTACTAATTTAGTATAATTATTACCAGTATTAATATCACTATCTTCTACATTTAAAGCATAAATAATAGGTTTCAAAGTAATCAAGTTAAAAGAACTAATTAATTTCTTCTCTTCTTCATCTAAACCTAACTTTCTAACTGGAATATTACTCTCTAATGCTTCTTTAATTCTTTCTAATAATTCTATTTCTTTAACATCATCTTTATTCTTCGTAGTCATTGCTTTCTTACCAATCTTATTAATTCTAGAAGTAACAATCTCTAAATCAGATAAAACAAGTTCCACATTAATAACTTCAATATCTCTAATTGGATCAACACTACCATCAACATGAATAATATTCTCATCATCAAAACATCTAACTACTTCAACAACAGCATCAACTTCTCTAATATGTGATAAAAACTTATTACCAAGTCCTTCTCCATTACTAGCTCCCTTAACTAATCCTGCTATATCAGTAAACTCATAAGTAGTAGGAATAACCCTCTCTGGATTATACATATTCTTTAAAACATCAATCCTCTCATCTGGTACAATTACTACTCCTACATTAGGATCAATCGTCGCAAAAGGATAATTTGCCATCAAAATACTCTTCTTAGTAATAGCATTAAATAAAGTACTCTTTCCTACATTAGGAAGACCTACTATACCTGCTGTTAAACTCATATATATCACTTCTTTCTTCCTAATTATTATACCAAAAAAAGCCATATATTACAATATAACTTTATACTAAAAATAAGTTTTAACATAGCATAAATATTACTATATTAAATTACATAAATATTCATTAAATTATTATTTTTTACCTTTTTGTCTTTGTTTAATAATTTCCCAATTATAAACACCATAAATATCACTTATAAGTAACAATATTTGACAAATAAAAACAGAAAACAAACCAATTTGACCATTAATTAAAGGAATAAACCACATACAAATAGCAACTAAATCATCAATAACAAAGCAATACATACTAAGCTTACATCTTCTTATACCATAATAAACACCAAGAAAACTGAACATAATAGATAAACTACTAATAAATAATTCACTAGTATTTATACTTTTTAAAATATAATAATATATCCAAAATAAAATAATTTGAGACAATATAGAAATAAGGATTTCCTTTTTTGATAAAGTATTTACTACAATAACATTTTCATTATCAATATGTTTAATCCAAGAAATAAAACCAACAATTAATGCAGGAAAAGTAGAAAAAAGAGTAATTATCAATTCACCATAGTAACCCTGGCCACACGAAATAAAAATGTAAAGTATAGCACTAATAATTCCAAAATAAAAACATTCAACTTTCCCTTTTGCTATTAACAAACAAGTAATAAAATAAAAAATTGCATACAAAGTATTAATAACACTTCCATTAAAAATAATTGAAGTAAAAATAGTAATAATCAAACCAACAACTAAAAAACACTTTTCAAAATTATTCCAATTATCAAAATAATTCGTAACTTTCTTTATAAACATCAGCATACCTCTCAAACAAATTATACCAAAAAAAGCCATATATTACAATCTTAAAAACAGTAATTAAATATTATTTTTATTCACTTTCAGCCTATCGTCTTCCAGTGTTATTGCTAGCCAATAATTGTCTATCAATAATATATCAGCCATATCTATTATAAATAAGCATAAATACATACTAAAAACCATTGATTATGAAACTACAGGTTCATAATCACTTTAAAAGACCTAGGCTTTTAAAGTAATAAAAAAGCTATACATAAAGTATAACTCTTATTTATAACATAACCCCAGTACCAATACCAATAGGAATACCAATAATATAAAAGGCCAATATAATAATAAGCCATAAAATAGTAAAAGCTATAGCATAAGGTACCATTAAACTCATAGCATCCGCTATCGTAATAACATCATTCTTTCTCTTATTATAAATATGTAAGAACCCAATCAAAATAACAAAATAACTAAATATCGGAGTAAGACCCTTAACACTACTATCCGCAGCTCTAAATACAGCTTCAGCAAACTCAGGCGTCATCGAACTTTGCATAAACATTGGTACAATAACTGGAGATAACATTGCCCATTTTGTAGATGCCATTGGCACAAAGAAAGTAGAAATAGCCACTACTAAGAAAGTAACAACTACTAATAATAGACCAGTAAATTGAAAATTATTAAGAAGTTCAGATAAAGAAGCTACAATAAATAACCCAATATTAGTTTCTTTAAATATCAAACAAAACTGTGAAGCAAAGAAAATAAGAACAAGAAGAGAAGCAACATCTTTAAGATAATAACTCATACCATCTACTAAATCCCTATTATCGTCAATAGTTCCAACTCTAATACCATATATTAAAGAACTAAAAATAAGTAAGAAAGAAAAGATAGTAACTGAACCCTGATAAAAGTAAGAGCCTTCACCAAATAACATATCAACATATTTATTTTGACTTAAATCAAGAAATAATCCCGAAAAAGGAAGACCTTTAATAATACAATAAATAAGTAATAAAACCGCAATAAAAGTAGCACCTAAAGAAAGAATAACACCCTTTCTTTCCTTTTTACTAGGAACTCCCTCCTGGGAAGGTTCTTCCTCATCAAAATAATACTTACCAAGTTTAGGAATAATAAATCTTTCTGTAATAACCATACCAACATAAGCCACTAGTATCATACTAATAGCGGTAAAAATAATATTACCATATAAATTAACATTATAAGAAGAATCCAATATAGTACTAGCCTTATTAGAATACAAAGTTAACATCGAATCAAATCTATTAATAATAACATTAGCCCCATATCCGAAAGTAATTCCAGAAAATGCCGCACAAATACCAGCCGAAGGATGTCTACCAAGATTCATAAATAATATCGCCGCAAGTGGTATAAGAATTACATACCCAACCTCATAAAACATTGAAAAAATAATACCAAGTAACACCACAATAAAAGTTAAAAACTTTCTAGGAACCTTTTCTCTAATCATTTTAAATAAAGAATTAAGATATCCCGACTTATAAGCAACCCCTACTCCAAGTAAACCAATAATTAAATTACCTAAAGGAGCAAAATTAATAAAATTATTAAGCATATTACTAATTAAATATTGAATACCTGTCCTATTAAATAAATTATTAATATTAACAACCTGACTATTTAAATCCCCTGTAGCCTCATTAACAACATAATAACTAGCTTCCAAATTAAGGATACTACCAATACTACTAATAATCATAATACCAAGTGTAAGTATCAAAAACACTAACGCCGGATGAAGTCTAATCTTTTTCTTTTTCATTATATACCACCTTTTTAATTTTTTTATTAAATTCTACTCTCGGTAACATAATAACCCTAGAACATTTAATACATTTAATTTTAATATCTGCTCCTAATCTAATAATTTCAAAATCATAACACCCACAAGGATGAACTTTTTTCATAGTAACTATATCACCTAAATTATATTCCATTTAATCACTCCATAATCACATTATAGCATTATTTTGATTTTAAGTAAATTAATTAACTATACATTTTTATATTTTATTTTATAATTTTAACATAGTGCCTTGTAAAAAAACATATCATTTGATATAATAAAAAAGATAAAGAAGGGATGATGAAGTGAAAAACGAAGTAAAGAAAAAGAGAAAAATAAGTATACAAAAAGTATTTAACCTGGTAAGTGCTATGTTTATTTTAGCCTGCTGTATATTCTATGGAACAAGATTCCTAAAATTATATATAGCAAATAATAAAATAGAAAAAATAACAGTTCTAGCAGACAATATTAAAGATGACAACAAAGATAATGAATTATTCAAGCAAATAAATGATGAATACTATTTCACTGGAGAAACAGAAAATAACTACATAAAATACTCAAATCTATTATGGAGAATAATAAAAGTAAACACAGATAAAACAGTAACCATTATATCAGATAATTCACTAACAGCATTAAATCCAGGTACATCTAAAGAATATGAAAAAACCTATATTAATAAATGGTTAAATAAAACTGATGAAAAAAATACAGGTATATTAGAAACAAATCTGAATAATATTGAAAAATATCTAACATACACAAGAACATGCAAGGATATTGTAGTAGATACTAAAAACATAACATGTAAAGATAAAGTAGAAGACACCTATATAACATTACCATCAATATATGATTATGTAAACACAAGTGGTAACAAAGGTTTTATTAACAATAATGAATACTTCTATTTATCAAATATGAGCAAAGAAAGCAAATTAATATACATTGATAATACTGGTAAAACAAACACATCCGAAGAAACAGATATATTAGGAATTAAACCAGTAATAACAATTAAAAATACTACAATATTAAAAGAAGGAAATGGAACAAAAGATAATCCTTATACCTTTGAAGAAGAACAAGGATTATTAGGAGGATATGTAAAACTAGATAATGATTTATGGAGAATATATAGTGTTGAAGATAATATCGTAAAATTATCGCTAAATAACTATCTAACTACTAATGGAAGTGAAGTAAAATATAAATACTCTACTAAAGGTTATTATCACAATGATACTAAACAAGGATCGTTAGCTTATTATTTAAATAATACATATCTAAATACCTTAAGTTATAAAGATAAAATAAAAGAAAATAAATTTGCAAATGGCATATACAACTCCAATACAGACTATAATTATACAAAAGTATTAGAAACAACAGTAGACACTAAGATAGCAATATTAAGCATTGGAAATATCTTCTTAAATAGTACTAACACTAACTACTTCTTATCAACAGGAGTAACAAAAGATAATAATCAAGTATATGTAATGCAAGATGATTATAAAGTATATAATAAAGCGTCAACAACCAACTTAAGAATAATTCCAGTTATATCTTTAGATAAAGCCCTATTAACAAAAGGAAACGGTCTTATAGATAGTCCTTACGAGGTGGAATAAAATGAGAAAAAGAAATAGTCAAAAAATATATAAAACAACAATAGTATTTATCATTTTAGATATATTAGCCATAGCCTGTTTCATAATAATGTATGGACCTTGGGACAAAGTAAGAAATATGTATGTAAATACCGCTCTAAAAACAATGTCTCACCAATACTTTGCTAATATCTTCTATAGTCAAAAAACTATTGATAAAATAGCAAACAGTAGTTATTTTGTAACTATAGATGAAGACGCTAATACTGATGATGTAATAATAAATACTAAAGAAAAAACAAAATACAAAGATAAATATGAAGAAGAATTATTTACTAGAGATAACCCAGATGACTCCTACAAAATAATAAACCTAAAAATAGGAACATCAAAAGGATACCTAGTAGCCATCTATAAACCAGAAAAAGTAAGACTAATATCAACAAAACAATTCAATGTAGGTGGCAAAGGAGAAAGAATATTAACTATGTGTCCAAGATATAACGCATCCGTTTGTATAAACGGTGGTGGCTTCCAAGATGAAGGCTATGGTTCAGATATTCCAATGGGAATAGTAATTCAAGATGGTGAAATAACATGGGGAAAAGATACTGCAGATACCGCTAGAGATAACATCATTGGTCTAACAAAAGACGGCAAACTAAAATTAATGTCAAATGCTACCGCTAACGAAGCCTTAGCAGCAGGTGTAAATGATGCCATGATATTTGGCCCATTCTTAATAGTAAATGGAAAACCACTAGAAATAGTCGGAGACCCATGGGGTCAAGCACCAAGAGTAGCTATCGGTCAAACAAAAGATGGTATAACACTCTTCTTAGTAGTAGATGGTGAAAACTATATAAATGGTGCTAGTCTGCAAGATATGGTTGATGTACTTCAAAGATATGGAGCATATAATGCCGCTAATCTAGATGGCGGACAATCATCAAGTCTAGTTGTAAATGGTAAATTATATAATAACCCGCCACCAGCAGCTAAAAGACAAGGCGGAAGATACGTCGTAACTGGTTGGGGATTAATAGACTAAAGCTTATTAAAAACATAAGCTTTTTCATTTACAAAATAAAATACATTTGTTATACTAATATAGTAAGGTGGTAAAAATGAATAAAAGAAGAAGAAAAAGAAAACTAAAAAAAGAATTTAAAATATCTCTAATAATAATATTAATAATAGTACTATTATCCTATCCAACATATAAATTACTAACAAAAGAAAAAACTCCTACTAATAATGAAATAAAACCAAATATTGAAGAAAAAGAAAAACATTATGAACTATCCCTAATAGCAGTTGGAGATAACCTAATTCATTCATCAGTATACAAAGATGCAAATAAACATGCAAATTATAATGGATATGATTTCAAACCAATGATAACTAATATTAAAGAAATAGTATCAAATTATGATATAGGATATTATAATCAAGAAACAATCTTAGGAGGAACAGAATTAGGACTAGCAGATTATCCAACATTTAACTCCCCATATGAAGCTGGAGATGCCATGATCGATGCAGGATTTAATTTAGTAAGCCTAGCCACTAATCATACTATGGATAGTGGTAAAAAAGCCGTAGAAAATTCTTGTAAATATTGGAACTCAAAAGAAAATGTATTAACTGCTGGAAGTTATTGTAGTGAAGAAGAAAGAAACGAAATAAAAATAAAAGAAAAAAACAATATTACCTATACAATGTTAAACTATACTTATGGTACTAATGGCATGCCAGTACCAAATAACTATTTAGTAAATGTCTGGCCTACAGATATAGATAATATTAATAATCCAGAGAAAGATACCAAATATCAAGCATATAAGAAACAAGTAAAAGAAGATATTGATAAGGTAAGAGACAAAGTAGATGTCCTAATCGTAGCCATGCACTGGGGTGTAGAGTATACTCATAACCCAACCGAATATGAAAAAGATATGGCAAATTACCTATCTTCTCTAGGGGTAGATATCATAATAGGTACACATCCTCATGTAATACAGCCAGTAACATGGATAGGCAATACCTTAGTAATATATTCATTAGGAAATTTCTTATCCGCTCAATATCAAAATCAATCAACATGTACAAACTATAAATGTACAACTGGATTAATGACTAACCTAAAAATAGAAAAAACAGAAAAAGGAAAAGAGAAAACAATAAAAATAACTAATGTTGAAAACGAACTAATATATAATTACTACAATCAAGCAACCTGGAGAGGATTTAAAGTAATACCTTTCTCTAATCCAGAAATAAAAACATACTTACCAAGTTATAAATCAGTATATAATACTTACAAAGAAGTAGTACAAAGACTTGACAGTAATATGTATGTAAAAGAAACAGTAGAATAAAAATATCACTTTAACTAGTGATATTCTTTTTATTATAAATAGAATTAATATATACCTCACTACTACCATTAATAATCCCATCAATAATAACATTTTCAATATATTTAGAAATAATCTTATCAACACGTCTAGCACCAAATTCATAAAAGTTACATTTTTCAATAAGTTCATTAACAACATTATTATCAATAATAATACAAATACTAGAATATTTAATTTTAATATCCTCTATTCTCTTTAAAATAATCTCTCTAATAGCAGTCTCTTCTAACCTATCAAAAATAAGAATATTATCTACCCTATTAATAAAAGCCGTATTAAAATACTCTTTCAAATTAGAAATAACACTACTATCACCATTCTTATTAAAACCAATGTTATTTCTTTCAAAACCAACATTTGAAGTCATAATAATAACCACATTATTAAATCTAACAACCCTACCCTTAGCATTTTTAATTTTACCTTCCTCTAATATTTGGTAAAATAAATTAATAACCGAAGGATGTGCCTTATCAATTTCATCAAGTAAAAGAACACTATTAGGTTTATTTCTAATTTCTTCTAATATATTTCTATTATCATCATAACCAATATATCCTGGCGAAGAACCAAGTATCTTATTAACAGAAGTAGCATCAGAATACTCACTCATATCCATTCTAATAAAATTATCATCTCCTACTAACAATTTAGCATACTCTTTAGCTAATCTACTTTTCCCAACCCCAGAAGAGCCAACAAATAAAAGAGAATAACATCTATCATTATAGCCACATTTAATTCTTTTAGTAATGTCAATCAAATTATCAATAATCTTATCTTCACCAACAATAATATTCTTTAATTTAATTCCCATATCATTAACATCACTACTATTAGAAACAATCTCATAAATAGGAACTCCCGTTTTATTACTTATAACAGCAGCTATATCATTAACTATTACCTTATTCTTATCGTTTTTACTAGAAATTTCAAACTCATTAAGCTTAAGCATAAGTTCTGTTTCTTTTTTTCTCAAATTATAAGCCTTATCAATATTATTATCAATAATAAAACTATTTTTATCCTTATTTAATCTATTAATCTCTCTTTTAATATCTCTAATCTGATTATCATATAAGCCGCCTCTTAATAAAGCTCTAGAAGCAACCTCATCTAAAATATCTATTTCCTTATCCGGTCTATTTCTATCAAAAATATATTTTTCAGATAAATCAACAATAGAATTAATTATATCATCACTAATAACAACATTATGATAATTCTCATAAATACCTTTTATTTTCATTAAAATTTTTTTTGTTTCTTGAACACTAGGTTCATTAACAAGTACCTTTTGAAATCTTCTCTCCAAAGCAGAGTCCTTCTCAATAAATTTCTTATATTCTTCAATAGTAGTAGCACCAATACATCTAATTTTACCCCGAGCAAGAGCAGGTTTTAAAATATTTGAAGCATCGATAGCACCCTCAGCACCTCCAGCCCCAACTAAAGTATGAATTTCATCTATAAATAGAATTATATCATCATTATCTTCAATTTCCTTAATAACCTTTTTCATTCTCTCCTCAAACTCACCACGATATTTAGTTCCTGCCACCATCGTTGCCATATCAAGAGAAATAATTTTTTTATCAATAAGTTGATTAGGAACACTTTCTTCAGCAATAAGTCTTGAAAGTTCTTCAACAATAGCAGTTTTACCAACACCAGCATCTCCAATTAAAATAGGATTATTTTTAGTTCTTCTACATAGTATTTCCATAACTCTTTTAACCTCATTATCCCTACCAATAACAGGATCCAACTCTCCATTTTTAGCCATAGAAATAAGATCAGTTCCTAAATCATATATAAGAAGTTTCTTTTTTTTATTTTTCTTTGCTTTTTTTATTAAACTAGAAGAAAAATCATCATACATTTCCTCAATATCAATACCCATACCAATAATAATTCTAATAGCTATACCTTCACCTTCTTCTAACATAGAAAAAAACAAATGTTCAACAGAAACCTCCCCATCATTATTCTCTTTACTATCAATAATAGCATTTTGAATAACCTTTCTAAGTAAAGGAGTATATAAAAATACCTCGTTTTTTCTATCAGTAGTACCAATAATTTTACAAAGTTCATCCTTAAAATTATTATAATTAAGACCATAATTACCTAATCTATTACAAATATTACTATCACTATTCAATATAGCAAGTAAAAGATGTTCAGTACCAATATAAGGATGACCTAAATTAATCATCTCCACCCTTGCATTAACTAAAACAGATTGTGCTTCCTCATTAAAATTACCAATCATAATATTCCCCTTTCACATTTATTCTATGAATATAATGAGATATTTTTAATAATTTTAAACAAGAAAAAATTACTTTTTTCATAAAAAAATACCTACAAAAGTAGATATTTTTAAATTATTATATTAAAGCCATTACTAATAATACAAGTATTACAAGTAATAATAACATTAACACAAATCTCCATATATACTTAACCCATGAAGTATATGGAACATCAAAGTATTTAAGTGCTACTATTAAAAGGAAACTAGTAGGTCCAATAATAGAAACAATACCATAAATACTTTGGAAAGTCATAGCATATGTAGCCAACATAGATTCATCTTCAACTAAGCTTATCATAGGTGAATAAACACCAGCAATAGCATAATATAAATCAGTATGTAGTAAACTACCAATAGCACTAATAGCACCAGCAGTGACAACATTAAGACCAACTGCAGATTCAGAAATCCAAGTAATAATTGTCGACATAAAACTATGATTATAAGTACAAACAAGTATATCAAAAGTAAGAACAACTAAAAATACGATACCTATCATTTTCTTAGAACCAGCAACAAAGTTACCAATTACTTCATTAAACTTAATTTTGTACACAAATTTAGTAATTAATGTAAATATAATCAAAGTAATAATAACTGACATATATGAGCCTAAACTAGCCCATTCACCAAAGGCATATACATTACTAGATACAACATTAGAGAATATAGAAAACTCTCCAATTTTAAGTCCTAATAGCCATTCATTAAACTTACTAAAACAATCTATATTAAACAAAGTGTTCCAAGGTAAGTATCCTAATACTAAAATAACAAGTATTACAGATAGCATAACTATCATAGGCCATGTTTTAATATTTTTATAATCGCCTTTTACTTCAGATACAACTACTTCACTACTTTCATTAAGCTCATACTTAACTTTCTTTTCTTCAAGATTTTTAATATATCTATTAATAAAGAAAATAAGTAAAGCAGTACCAAATACTAATAATACTAGTCTAGCATATAACATAGAATTACCAGTAACACCAGTCAACTTTTCTATAGTAGTAGCGCTATAACCATAGTAACTGTTAGGATCCCTAAAAGTAATAAATATTCCACCAATAAATCCTACTAACATAGATACAATAGTAGAACTAATAGCTACAAGCTTATCATAACCAAGTAACATTATAATAGCCACAACAAATGGTACAAAAACTAATAGAACATTAACAAGTCCAGTAACTGAAGTAAGTACTGCAAATAAAGCAGTAACAATAAAAATAAATAACTTACTATGTGACTTAACTTTTTGTGCAATATTATCAACTAATTTCTTGTAAGCTGGAACTTCACTAATAACACCATAAAAAGCTCCAAGTACTAATAGATAAACTACAGTATCAAAGAAATAATAAAATGATTGAACAAAATTAAGAAAAACATCACCAAGAGCAATCATTGTATATTTACCTTCTAATGCTGGAACAAAATATCCAAGAATAGCAAGAATACCATCCACTGCAAGTAATGCACCTAAAACAATTAAAATTACTTTAAACAAACTATGCTTTTTCATAATAACCTCCTCTAACAATAATTATATCACAAAACAAGTAAATGTAAATAAAAAAAGAGAAAAAACTATAGTTTTTCCCTTATTTTTATTGGTTTTATTACTATTTTCTCTCCTTCATTGTAGGAAATAAAATAACATCCCTAATTGAATCAGACTCTGTAAATAACATACATAATCTATCAATACCATATCCAATACCGCCAGCAGGAGGCATACCATACTCTAAAGCTTCAATAAAGTCCATATCAATATCATTAGCCTCATCATTACCAAGTTCTCTTTCTTTAATTTGATTTTCAAATCTTTCTAATTGATCAATAGGATCATTAAGTTCTGTATAAGCATTAGCAAATTCTTTTCCACCAATAAACAATTCAAATCTATCAACAAATCTAGGATCTTCAGGATTTTTCTTAGTAAGTGGACTAATTTCTATCGGATGACCATATAAAAATGTAGGTTGAATCAAAGTATCCTCAACATACTTTTCAAAAAATAAATTAACTATATGTCCAAAACTCTTTTCATGCTCTTCAACTTCAATATGATGTTCTTCCGCTAACTTAAGAGCCTCTTCAACACTCATATCTTTTTTAAAGTCAATACCAGTCTTTTCCTTAATTGCCTCAACCATACTAACTCTTTTCCATGGACCATCTAAACTAATTTCATTACCACACCAATTAAAAGTCATTTTTCCAAATACTTCTCTAGCAATAGTTTGGAACATTCCCTCTGTCATATCCATCATACCATCTAAATTACTATAAGCAAGATATGCTTCCATTTCAGTAAATTCAGGATTATGTCTAGTATCCATACCTTCATTTCTAAATACTCTACCGATTTCATAAACAGCCTCCATCCCACCAACTAAAAGTCTCTTCAAAGGAAGCTCTAATGCTATTCTAAGATACATATCTAAGTCTTGTGCATTATGATGAGTACAGAAAGGTCTAGCACTAGCACCAGTAAGTAAAGTAGTAAGTACTGGCGTTTCAACTTCAACAAATCCTAACCCATCCATATAATTTTGAATACATCTAATAATTCTAGGTCTTAAAAAAGCAGTTTTTTTAGAATCTTCATTCATAATTAAGTCAACATATCTTCTTCTATATCTTTCCTCAATATCAGTAAGACCATGAAACTTTTCTGGTAAAGGTCTAAGTGCTTTAACTAAATGTGTATACTCTAAACATTTAACAGTAAGTTCACCAGTTTTAGTTTTCATAACCTTACCAGTAACACCAACAATATCACCAATATCAGCAGTTTTAAATAGATTATAAGCATCTTCTCCTACATCATTAATAGATATATATATTTGCATCTTTCCATATTTATCTTGTATACTAAAAAATGAAGCCTTTCCCATTTTTCTAATAAACATAATTCTACCAGCAATAGTAACTTTATCATCTAAATTTTCTAATTCATCATGTTCATACTTACCATATTGCTCTCTAATATCTTCTGAAGAATGAGTCCTATCAAATCTATGACCAAAAGGATCCATCCCCATCTCTCTTATTCTATTAGCCTTTTCGATTCTAACTAATTCTTGATCAGTTCTTTCCATAATTATCTTTCCTCTCCTATTACATTAGTTTTAGCAATAATATCATGTAATCCTCTACCATCTTTTTTATATAACATCATAAGTGTACAGATAATAAGAATCATACTTTCAACAACAGATACTACACTAACACTATAATTAAAATCTTTCATGTTTAAAAAGTTAATACTAATAACACTATATAAAGAGGTAATAATACCATATATAAACAAGCTTCTAATTAACATATTCCATATACTAGGTTTATTGCCATCAATATTAACAACTTTAATTTTACAAATCTTCTTACCCAAAGTTTGACCTTTATTAAAGTAAGCAAAAATAACATAGTAGCCAATAAATACAACCACTGTTGCAATATTGGCGGGAAGTTTCCGCTTAGTAAGCTCATAGTTAAGAGGTAATACTTTCTCCGTATATTCTTCTATAGTAATTTCGCCATTTCTATACTCATTAGTTAAATCATTTATATCATCAGTGATATCACTACCAATATTCATACTAGCAGTAATACCAAGAAGTGCTATCATAATGATAATATAATCAATAACATAAGCAGAAACTCTCTTAAAAAAACTTGCCTTCATAAAAATCACCTGTACCTATATTATATACTATTTTTAATTTTTTTCAAATAGTTATTTAATATTTTTTCAATCTCATCTCTCGTATTTGCCTTAAATATCTCCTTCTTAACTTCTGTACTACCATTAATACCTTTCAAATACCATGCTATATGACTTCTCATTTCAAGAATAGCAGTTCTTTCACTTTTTGTTTTCATTAAATAATCAAAATGATGAAAGCACATATCAATCCTTTCTTCATAAGTTGGTTTAGAAATAATAATACCATCTTCAAAATAAGAGACAAGTTCTCTAATAATCCAAGGATTTCCAAGTGCTGCTCTTCCAATCATAATAGCATCACAACCTGTATAAGAAAACATTTTTTTTGCACTTTCAATGTCTCTTATATCACCATTTCCGATAACAGGAATAGTAACATTTTCCTTAACCATTTTAATAACATCTAAATTAACACTACCAGTATACCCTTGACTTCTTGTTCTACCATGAACACAGATAAGAGAGGCACCAGCCTTTTCAATAGTTTTAGCAATATCCGCTGCATTAATACTATTATTATCCCAACCACTTCTAATTTTAACAGTAACCGGAACATTAACTCTATCAACAACTTTTTTTACAATACTATATACCTTATCGATATCCTTAAGTAATGCCGAACCAGCATTAGATTTAACTGCAACCTTAGGTACAGGACACCCCATATTGATATCAATAATTTTTGCATCATAATCATTAACTAATATATCAGCAGCTTCTGCCATTGTATCTGGATTTGAACCAAATATTTGAATAGCAACTGGAACATTAATATCATTAATACCTTTTAACATATCAAAAGTTTTTTTATTACCTCTAATAATAGCTTCAGCACTCATAAGCTCCGTAACCATATAACCTACACCCATCTCTTCACATATTTTCATATATGCCGGGTTAGATACCCCTGCCATAGGAGCCAAACAAATATTATTTTTAATATTAATATTCCCAATTTTAAACATAAAAATCACCTGCTTTAGAGTATTCTATCATATAATCAAAAAAAATAAAAGAAAAATTAAGTATTTTACTACTTAATAATATTAAAAAAATCACTTAAAAAACTACATACTAAATAAGAAATAGAAAACATTACAAAAATATAAAAAATTTTAGACTGAAAATTCTTATATTTTTTAAATACAAAATTAAAATTAACACTATCCATAGCATAAATGACTAATGGAATAACAAATAAATATAAAATAATTTTACTCATTTTCAATTTCCTTAATCATATTATTTCTTCTAATATATTTACTAACATTAGAAAAAGGAGTTTCAATAAAATTAGTAACTATTTTTTTCATAAGTCCAAAATCAACCTCTTCACTCATAGCAATAGCATTAGCATTATTATGACTTTTACATAAAATAGCTTCACTTTCATTTGAAACTTTAGCACAATACACACCCTTCATTTTATTCAAAACAATACTCATACCAATACCAGTACCACAAATAGCAATACCAAGATCAACTTCTTCATTTTGAATAGCATTACCAAGTTTTTTAGCATACAAAGGAAAATCAACAGATTCACTACTATTAGTACCAAAATCAACAACATTAATATCATTATTATCTAAAAACTCAATAATTTTCTCTTTAGCAGCAAATCCCCTATGATCACTTGCAATACCAATTTTAATATTCATAATACATCAGCCTCCAAAATAATTATAAACAAAAAAAGAAAGAATTAAAATATAATTCATTTCTTTTTACATATATTTTACATATTTTATAATTACTTATTGTCTTTCTAACATATATAAATTATCAAGCAAAATACCAGTTCCTTCGGCTACACAAGTAAGAGGAGATTCTGCTATAAAAACAGGCACTTTTAACTCTTGACTAAGAATCTGTGAAAACCCATCAACAAGAGCACCACCACCAGTAAGAACTATTCCCTTATCAATAATATCAGCAGATAGTTCTGGAGGCGTTTGTTCTAAAATACCTTTAACGGCATGAATAATAGTATAAACACTTTCTCTCAAAGCCTCCTCTACTTCATCACTAGTTAAAGTAATTGTATGTGGAAGACCAGTAACTAAATCTCTACCTCTAACTTCCATCTTTTCATTTCTAAATCCTGGAAAAACAGTACCAATAGTAATCTTAATATCTTCAGCCGTTCTTTCTCCAACCAAAAGTTTATATTTATCTTTAATATATTTAACAATATCATTATCAAAAGCATTTCCAGCTATCCTAATAGAAGCACTATTAACAATACCACCTAAAGATAAAATAGCAATATCAGTAGTACCACCACCAATATCAATAACCATATTACCACTAGGTTTAGATATATCCATACCTGCTCCAATTGCAGCAACCTTCGGTTCTTCTTCTAAAAATACTCTTTTAGCACCTGTTCTCTCTGCCGCCTCTTTAATAGCATTTTTTTCAACCTGTGTAATATTAGAAGGACAACAAATAAGAATTCTAGGTCTCGAAAAGAAACTCTTACCATTAACTTTCTTAATAAAATAATTTAGCATAACTTCTGTAGTATCATAATCAGCAATAACGCCATCCTTCATTGGTTTAATAGCCTTCACTTTACCAGGAGTTCTACCAAGCATTTCATGAGCTTCACTACCCACAGCTAAAGGCTTTTTAGTATCAGCATCAATAGCCACCACAGATGGTTCATTTAAAACAATACCCTGACCCTTAATATAAATAAGTACATTTGCAGTTCCTAAGTCAATACCAATATCTTTATTAAACATAAAATCACCATCCCTATATCCATTTTACCACAATTTAACATTTTTTAATAGAACTAATTACACTTTTCCCTCTAAAAACTTCCTTTTAGTAGACTCACCACCTCTAATATGTTTAATATCAGCATGCCACTTCATTACACTTGACACTTTTTCATATAAACATTTGTCAATAAAATAAAGTCTATCTTTCATATCTTTATGTACAGTACTTTTTGATACTCCAAAAACACAAGATACCTCTCTAATTGTTTTATTAGTGGAAATAATATATTTAGCTTCGCTAATAACCCTATCATATATCTTATTATTCATATATTCACCTAACTAATTATATTAAAAAAAGATATATTTATGAAAAAAAGGCATTTAGCCTACTACTTAATCTAAAGACTTATTATAATATTCTTCAGGATTAACAATTTTACCCTTATAATATAATTCAAAATGTAAGTGATTTCCCAAATCCTTTTCAATATTAGATAACCCACTCTTTGCAATAATTTGTCCCTGAATTACTTTATCATCTTTTTTAACATTAACATTAGATAAACTTTGATATACACTTATCAAATCATTATCATGTCTAATTTCCACAGTGGTACCTAAAATATCATTATTTTCTACAGAAATTACAATACCATCCAAAACACTAATAACATCAAATATTTTTTCACTAGAATAAGAAACACCAGAATTCTGCATATAAGTATTTTCATAAAAAATAATAGATTTTTCCTGGCTTTCGCTATCTCCCTTATAATCATAAAAACCTTTAACTAAAGAAACATCACTATCAAGATAAGGTTTCACTATAGTTTTAGAAGTACTAACAACTGGAATATTCCTATCACCAGAATCAATAATTTCTCCATCAACATATTTTACATTATTATCTTTTTTAGAAAACAATAAATTATTAGTAATTTTACCTGCAAAAAACATACTAACAAGAAACATTACAACTAACGTACCATATATTACAGGTACAAAAAATGATTTAATTCTTCTATTTTTCATATTTTCACCTCTAATATAATTGTTTCCTAAAAAATAAATAATATACATTAATTTTCCATTTTTTTAATTTTAGTACCAGAATAATAATAACTTAAAATTTCTTCATAATTATACCCATCTTCAGCCATACCAAGTGCACCATATTGACTCATCCCAACACCATGACCATAACCAATAGTAGAAATAATAATTTTATCACCATCTTTTTTTAAAGAAAAATCAGTAGATCTAAGACCCAATTTATTATATAAACTTCTACCAGAATATTCATTACCATTAATAGAAAGAGATATAATTCTATTAGTACTACTCCTTTTAAGAACTTTAAAGTCAAAAGTATCAGAGTAAGTTAACCCAAGTTTTTCATAAAAAGATCTAATATCAATTGATGTAGTATTTCTAAAAGCGGAACTAGTTTTCTCATCCCAAGTAGACTTTACACTTTTTAAATAAGGTAAGTCAATATCAAATACCAAAGAAGCAGTCTCAGTATAACCATTACTAGTAGAAAAAAACAAAGCATCAATAACCTCACCATCATATTCCAAATATTCCATACTAGTATCATTAACAGCTTCTCTTAACTTATTAATATTATCAGTATAATTATTACCCCAAACAGATTTCAAATAATCATTATCTAAATAAACCTGATTCATAATAGAATCAACAACATCATATTCATTATCTTTATTATATTCCATTCTCTTTAAAGCATAACTTCGTGCTGCCACTGCTTGGGCCTTAAGTGCTTCCTTTTCAAAATAAATAGGCATTTCTCCCGCTAATACACCTACAATATATTCTTCAAAAAAAATATTATCAATATTTCCAGTTTCCATTCTTTTAACTCTAATAATAGTATTAGATACATGTTTAAGACTTATTTCTTCTTTTTTATCAATCTTATAAAAATTAACAATACAAAAAGGAATAAAAATAATAATTATAGTAATTAAAAATATCTTCTTCATATCATAACCTCTATCTAATTATATGATATAAAAAAAGAAAAAACTGTCAAAAAAAGAAATGATAATTATCTACCATTTCTTAATAACTCAAAAGTAACATTAGCAGTCTTTCCAATAATGTTAGGATCACTTTCCGTAGCAAATGCTAAATCAAACATTGTTAAGCAACCTTTAGGACTACGACAATTTTCAATACCAACTGTACTACCTCTATCAAGAACAATAGCAATAAAAGGATCCATACCAGAAATACCACTTACTCTAAATATCGAATAAAAAGGAAATATTCCATCCGCCGCTAATATTCTAACACTGCCATATTCATTATCATCATAATAAACAGATTCATATAAATTATGACCAGTCGAAGTAATACCAGAACATCCTACACAATCTGGACCATAACCTGTTAAATTACCAACTTCTGTTCTAAGTATCTCTCTATCATAAAACAAACCAGAATCATCAGAAGGTTCTTCACTAGCAACTTCATCATTATAATCATTTTTAATTTCTTCATTTTCCTCAGATTTATTATCAAAAGGAACGATAATATCATTATTAACTGAATTAACAATTATTTCTTCTTTCTTAAAAAGAATCAACGTCTTATCAGCCATCTTATCAAAATTACTATTACTAACAGTTATATTTTCATCATTGCTATTTTCATAAAAAATAAAAGAAAAAAACAAACCAACAAGTAACAATTGTGAAGAAATAGTAATAACCTTAGCAGTTATACTCTTCATTAATCTCACCTCTTAATATTTTAAAGCATATTAATTGTAACATTATTTTTAAAAAAAGTCAAATGTTGCCTCCGCATTAGCAGTAGTAGTAACCGCTACCTCTTTATTAGATATCCCTTTAATTGAAGCAATTTCATTAGCAATAATAGGAATATATTTAGGACTATTATCTTCTCCTCTATAGAGACTAGGTGTAAGATAGGGACTATCAGTTTCCAATAAAATATATGACAAATCAATATCTTTTACCACTTCTTTAATAGTTTTAGCATTTTTATAAGTAATTATACCTCCTATTCCTAATTTATATCCAATTTTTACAAATTCCCTAGCCATTTCTACAGAACCACTAAAGCAATGAATACTACCAGTTAACCTATATTTCTTTAATATATTATATGTATCTTGAATACTATCTCTACTATGAACAATAATAGGTTTATTATATTTACTAGCAATATCAAGCTGTTTCTTAAAAATATAAACCTGTTTTTCTTTATCAGTATTATCATAATGATAATCAAGTCCAATCTCCCCAACAGCAACAATTTTTGGATTATCAAGATTATCTTCTAAAAATTTAAAATATTCCTCTTTAAAATCATCTAGTTCTGTAGGATGAAAACCAATAGCACCATATACAATATCATATTTACTTACAAGTTCTAAAACCTCTCTATTAGAATTAATATCACAACCATTTACAATAATTTTCTCTATATCATTATTTCTACATTCACTGATTACCATTTCAATATCATCATAATATTCATTTAAAACATGACAATGTGTATCAATATACATAAATATACCTCCTAATAAAAAATCATACTATAAAAAGTATAATTATTTAACATAAAATTCAAAAACAAACTTTACCATAATTATAAAAATAACAAAAAAATAAATAATATCAACTATATTTTTATAATTAATAATAAAGAAAATAATAATACCAATAAAAATTATAGACAACAACATATAAAACACATTTATATTTTTGTTATTAAACATATTAGTCTTCCTTTCATATAGGCACTACAACCAAAATATAACATAATTTTATATATATGTAAACAAAAAATAAAAAACTTTACAAAAAAAGAATCAAGTAAACACTTAATTCTCTATTCTCTGAAATAAAACTTCAGCCTTATTAACTTTAGTATTAGATTCATATCCACCAAACTTACTAACACTATCATATGAAATATTATTAGTATTAATTTGCTCAAAAATTTTCTTACAAGTATCAGGAATAAATGCTTGAAGAAGTACAGTACTAATCCTAATACATTCAATTAAATTATATAATACAGTAGCAAGTCTATCTTTCTTTGCTTCATCTTTAGCAAGAATCCAAGGCATAGTCTCGTCAATATATTTATTACAATTCCTAAGTAAATCAAAAATACAAGTAATAGCTTTAGAAACCTCTAAATTTTCCATATATCCATCAACAACACTATATAACTGAGTAGCCTCATTAATAAGATTATTATCAATTTCCTCATTAACAAAAGTATTATTAATAACACCATCAAAATACTTATTAGCCATACCAATAGTTCGATTAACTAAATTACCAAGAACATTAGCTAAATCACCATTAGTTCTAGTAATCAAAGCTTCTTCCGAAAAACTACCATCACTACCAAAAGGAACTTCTCTTAAAACAAAATATCTAACAGCATCAACACCATAAGAATCAATGTATTCTCTAGGATCCTTATAATTACCTAAACTTTTAGAAATTTTTCCACCATTAATAACAAGCCATCCATGTCCAAATACCTTCTCTGGTAATGGTAAATCCAAAGCCATCAGCATAATAGGCCAAATAATAGTATGAAACCTAACAATTTCTTTACCAACAATATGTAGATTAGCGGGCCAATACTTCTTAAATAAAGTATCATCATCACTTAAATATCCTAAAGCCGATATATAATTAGATAAAGCATCAATCCATACATAAACAACATGTTTATCATCAAAAGTAACAGGAACTCCCCAATTAAAAGTTGTTCTTGATACACACAAATCATCTAAACCAGGTTTAATAAAATTATTAAGCATTTCGTTTTTTCTAGATTCAGGTTCAATAAATGTCGGATGTTCATCATAAAATTTAATCAACCTATCTTGATATTTAGAAAGCCTAAAGAAATAAGCTTCTTCAGATACCTCATTAACATCTCTACCACAATCAGGACATTTACCATCTACAAGCTGTGTTTCAGTCCAAAAAGACTCACAAGGTGTACAATATAAACCCTTATACTCACCTTTATAGATATCACCTTGATCATACAACTTCTTAAATATTTTTTGAACACATTCTACATGCTCTTTATCAGTAGTTCTAATAAACTTATCATAACTAATATTTAAACTTTTCCATAAATCTTTAGCATTACCAACAATCTCATCAACATATTCTTGAGGAGTAACACCAGCCTCCTCTGCTTTCTTTTGTATCTTTAATCCATGTTCATCGGTACCAGTTAGATAAAATACATCATAACCAGTAAGTCTCTTATATCTAGCAATAGCATCCGCTATTATAGTAGTATAACAATGTCCAATATGAAAATTAGCACTTGGATAATATATAGGTGTTGTAATATAAAACTTCTCTTTATTCATTATAAATCATCTCCCTTATTATTAGTACTACCAATTCCACCTTTTCTTAAATCAGTAGTAGCATCATCATCAGTAACCAAATAAGGTATAAAAATACCTTGTACAAATCTATCCCCTTTTTTAATTTCTATAACCTTATCTCCTTCATTCTGTAAACAAACAAAAATATGTCCATCATTATCTTTATTATTATAATAATCAGCATCAATAATTCCAATCTGATTACACATCCGTACATTATATTTAAAACCCAAACTACTCCTAACAAATATACCTAAAAATTCATTATTATTCATCACAACTTTAATACCCGTAGGAATAATTTTTCTCTCACCTGGATTTAAACTAAAAGAAATAACACTATAAAAATCATAACCAGCACTAAAAGAAGTACATCTTTTAGGTAAAATAATATCATTATAAATACCGTCAGGAACATCTCTAATAAAAATATCTTCACATACTTTCTCAAATTTTCTCATCATAAACCTCCATAAAAAAATAAGATAGACCAAAGGACGAATATTACCGCGGTACCACCTTATTTTATATAACATACACTCATTAAGTTATAACGTAACAACCGTTTACACCTATTAGATATAAAAGCTCCAGAACCATCTATAATAATCTTCTCTATCTATTTCCACCACCCATAGACTCTCTATAAAATAATATTATTATTCTTTCCTTCATCGCATTACAAAGATATTCTACCATAATCAAAAAATAATTTCAATACCATTTTAACATTAATATATAATTTTTACCTCAAATATAATAAATATGGTTGATATCTTACATATGAACAATTAATAATTGACTATATGTAACGCTTTAAGGCCAAGGCTTAAAGTGAATAAAAAAAACATACAAAAATAAATAATGTATGTTTTAATATTAATTTGAAAATTGTTTACTAAGTAATTTAGATAAAATAATACACATCTTATCCTCAATATCAGTAATTGGAGTATCAGTAGAAATAAGAACAACACTTCCTATAGCATCACCATTATCCACTATTGAAGAAAAAGTATAATAACCAACTTCACTTTCATCATTAATAATTTGAAATTCTCTTTTCTGTTTTTCAAAAAAATTATCTCTTCTTTCAATAGATCTTTCAGTAAAATCATTAATTTCTTTATCAATATACTTCTTCTTTAAAGGACCCGCTGCAGCTATTACTTTATCTCTATCTGTAACAATAATATTATGTTTTATAATTTGATTAAAAGCCTCTACATAATCAATAGATACATTTTTTAAACTTTCAATCTGTGAATATTTCTTAAGTAAAATTGTATCTCCATCTAAAAATATCTCTAAACTTTCACCATTTTTAATTCTAAGATTCTTTCTAATCTCTTTAGGAATAACAATTCTTCCTAATTCATCAATTCTTCTAATAACACCTGTACTTTTCATTTTGTCACCTATACCTTCTTTTATATTTTGTCAAATATAAAAATAATTATACAAATAAATAAAAAAATTAAAGAAATAATTCTCTAATTTTTAATATTAACAATAATCTTTTCTAACAATTCATTAAAATAAAATATAAAATGTTTATCTAATTTAGCAATATCCAAAATAATATGTATCTCATTATCTATATATGAAAACCTAAAATATTTACAAATATCATAAGCAGTAAAAAATAACATCTCACCATCAATTTTAGAAGAAATATCTTTTGGAATAATAACTTCAATATAATTCTTATTTTGAACACTCTTAGTAATATTAAGAGACTTAGCTTGTTTTTCAAACCATTCTTCATGCATATAAATAACCATTTCATCAGTTACTTTACCAAATCTATTTTCAAGTGTTTCTTTAATTTTATCAATATCTTCCAAAGAATTAATATCATTAATAATCTTATGTATTTCTATCTTAATCTCGTCATCAGGAACATAATCATCAGAAATATGAGTATCAACTTCTATCAAAGGTTTATTAGAAACATCATCTTTTTCTTCTATAGAAATACCCTTCAATTTATCAACTTCCTCCTTAAGCATTTTAAGATATAAATCAATTCCAATACTATCAATAAAGCCAGATTGCTCACTACCAAGTATATCTCCAGCCCCACGAATAGATAAATCCCTCATAGCAATTTTAAAACCACTTCCAAGTTCAGTAAATTCTTTTATTGTATTAAGTCTTTTAACAGCCAAATCATTAAGTTCTTTTCTATTATTATACATCATATAAGCATAACCAATTCTGTCACTTCTACCAATTCTACCTCTAATCTGATATAACTGTGATAAACCAAAATGATCAGCATCAAGAATAATCAGAGTATTAACATTAGGAATATCAATACCAGTTTCTATAATAGTGGTACAAAGTAAAATATCAAACTCATGATTAATAAAATCAATCATAATATTTTCTAATCGATCTTTAGTCATTCTACCATGAGCACATCTTATATTTGCTTCAGGAACAAGCTTATGAATTTCTTCTAATTTACTATCCAATTTATCAACATTATTAAATAAAATAAATACTTGTCCTTTTCTAGATAATTCTTTATATATAGCATCCTTAATAATATTTTTATTTTCTGGAATAACATAAGTTTGTATAGGTTTTCTTTTTTCCGGAGGTGTTTCAATAAGAGCAAGACCTCTAATACCAGACATTGACATTTGTAAAGTTCTTGGAATTGGCGTAGCAGACAAAGTAAGAACATCAACTGAACTTTTATATTTCTTAATTTTTTCCTTATGAACAACACCAAATCTCTGCTCTTCATCAATAACAAGTAATCCCAAATCTTTAAAATCAATTTTATCATTAAGAATCTTATGTGTACCAAATAAAATATCAATCTTACCTTCTTTTAATTTTTTAAGTATAATAGTTTGTTCTCTAACCGATGTAAATCTATTTAAAAGAGCAATATTAATAGGAAAATCTCCAAATCTATCTAAAGCAGATTTATACTGTTGACTAGAAAGAATCGTAGTAGGACAAAGATAAAGAACTTGTTTACCATCATTAACAGCCTTAAATATAGCCCTAAAAGCCACTTCTGTTTTACCATATCCAACATCCCCACATAAAAGAACATCCATCGGTTTAGCCTTTTCCATCTCCGTCTTAATAATACTAATAGCTCTAAGTTGATCCGCTGTAGGTTCATATTTAAACTTACTCTCAAACATAATTTGATTTTCATCATCTTTAGAAAAAGCATATCCTAAAGAAGTTTCTCTTTCAATAGAAACTTTAATCAAATCAGCCGCTATACTCTCTAATTTTTTTCTAACTCTAGCCTTTCTCTTATTCCATGAATCACTACCAAGCTTATCAAGTTTAAGAAAAGCACCCTCTTTTCCATTAAATTTAGTAATTTTATCAATTTTTTCCACTGGTAAATACAAAATATCATCATCAGCATAAAGAAGTTTAATATAATCTTTCTTTAAACCATTCTTTACTAAAGTACATATTTGATCATACTTACCAATACCATGATCAATATGAACTATCAAATCACCCTTCTCCAAATTATTAATATTACTAATTTTACTACCAACCTTATACTTATTTTTAACTTTCTTTTTTTCTTCTATCTTACCAAATAAATCATTAGAGGAAATAACAACATAATCATCATAAATAAAACCACCATATATATATTTATCAATAAAATTAATTCTATTCTTAATAATATTATTTTCATCAGTAAAAATAACATCATCTTGAAGTTCTAAATAAGTAATAATTCTTCTAACAACATTTCTATCATCAATACAAAAAATAACTGTTTTTCCTTCTTGAATATATTTAAATAAATCAATCTTAATTTTTTCAAAATTACCACCATAATTATCGATAGAATGTGATATATATTTAATATTTTTAATATCCATATCTATTAAATTATCAATATCTAAAATATAAATACTATTATTACCCTTTATATCACTAATATCCCACATATAATTTGTTGTTATATCTCTTTTTACTTCATCATTATATTCTAAAATGTTTTCTTTAAGTAAAGAATAACTAGCCATAACTTGATTATAATCGTAATAAAATATTGTACAATTATTCATATAATTCCATATACCATCTACACTATCAGAATAATTAGGTAAAAACTTTTGTTTTTTAACAATATTATCATCTATTTCATTTGATAACAAAAACTCCGTATAAGGAAAAATACAAATATTATCAACTTCTTTATTAGATATCTGACTATCTAAATCAAAATATTTGATACTATCTATAGTATCTCCCCAAAATTCAATTCTAATAGGTTCACTATATTCAATAGGAAATATATCAACAACATAGCCCCTAATAGCCATTTCACCAGTTTTACTAACAATAGGAACTCTCTCATAACCTAAATCATTTAATTTACTAATAAAATCATCTCTAGCTATATCATCATTTTTCTTTAAATGAATAATCTTATTCTTATATAAATTACTTAAAGGTAAGTATCTTAAAACACCCATTAAATTAGTAACAACAATATAATTATCATCAAAAACAAGTTTATTCAAAGTACTAATTCTTTCAATCATAAACTCTGGACTAATTTTAGTTATCTCACTAGTAATAAAATCATCCATTGGAAAAAATAAAACTCTATTATTATAATTAATAAGTCTATTATAAATATCATTAGCTTCATATAAAGAATTACAAACAACAAGAACTCCTTTGTCATTATTCATAAAATATTCATTAATGTATATAGAATTAAGTTCTTTATTCAAACCAGAAACAGAAAAATTACTCTTTTCGTTTATATTAAATAAATTATTAAAAAATCCCACAAAACACCTCCTTTACCAAGAACAAAAGATACATATAATTATGTATCAAATTAACAATTATTATTCATACTATTATAAATTTGCTTTAATTTATTAATATCATAATTAACAAAATCCTCTACTAAATTATCAACTTTTTTATAAACATTATCTAATAGCATTTTTTGTTCTTTATCAAATCTGCCAAGAACAAAAGAAACAACATCATTATTTTTTTCATTACTACCAATACCAATCTTAAGTCTTGTATACTCACTAGTTCCAAGAGAATTTGTTATACTCTTAATTCCATTATGTCCCCCACTAGAACTATCATAAACTACCCTTATTTTACCTAAAACCATATCCATATCATCATGAATAACAAGAATATCCTTTGAATCAATATTATAAAAACTAGCTATTTTACCTACAGCTTCCCCTGATAAGTTCATATAAGTAAGAGGCTTAGCAACAATAATTTTAATACCATTAATATTAATATCAAAAATGTCAGCATTAAACTTATCCTCTTTTTTAAAAGAACAATTATATTTTTCAGCAAATATATCAACAATATCAAAGCCTACATTATGCCTTGTATTTATATATTCCTTTCCTGGATTACCAAGACCAACAACTAATTTCATTATTAATCATCCTTTCCATGATATTCTTTGTATACCTCATTTTTAGGTATTTTTCTATCTTTAGCAACCTTTTTAATTGATGTCATAACATCAAAGCCATTTTTAATATATAAATCAACAGCTTCTTTTATTGATAAATTAAAATCAATATTACTTAACTTATTACCTTCAACAACAATAACAAATTCACCTTTTTCAGGAACAATTTTAATAACATCTTCTAACTTACCACGATAAATAGACTCAAATTTTTTAGTAATTTCTCTAGAAATACTTACCTCTCTATTACCAAAAACTTCGAGCATCATATTCAAAGTTTTAATAATTCTATGAGGAGCCTCATAAAAAATCATTGTATATTCATTTTCTTTAATTAATTCTAATTCTTCCCTCTTTTTAGAATCCTTACTATTCAAAAAACCATAAAATAAAAAAGGTTGTGGAGAAATACCAGAAGTAACAAGAGCACAAGCAAAAGCCGTTGCTCCAGGTAAAGCAACAACATTATAACCATTATCACTAACATATTTCACTGTCTTATAACCCGGATCACTAATAATAGGAGTGCCCCTATCAGTAACTAATCCAACAGAACTACCATTTTTTAAATATTCAAGAACCTGTGTTTTAACAACATCTTCATTATGCTCATGTAAAGAAATCAATTTATTTTTAATACCAAAATTATTAAGTAAATTAAGAGTTACTCTCGTATCTTCAGAAAAAATTACATCTACTTCTTCTAATACTTTAACTGCTCGATAAGTAATATCTTCCAAATTACCAATAGGAGTAGGTATCAAATATAAAGTAGGAGTATCATTATAACTATTTTGTATCATTAGTATCATCTCCAAACATCATTTTAATTTCACTATTATAATTGCCATCTTCATCATAAACAAACAATGGAGAAAGTAATTTTAACCCATTTTTACCATTCTTAGTACATTCAATAAGTACAAGATCACTATTTTTTCCCACTTTAGGATAAATAAATCTTACTTTTTTAATACTAAAACCATATTTTTTAGCCATATCAACTATCTCAATAAATCTATCTGTTCTATGAACAATAGCAAGTCTACCATTTGTTTTAAGTAATCTTTTTGATATAACAAACACATCATTAATATTTAAAAATTTTTCATGTCTAGCAGTAGCTTTAACTAAATTATCATTTTCAAATAATACATTACTAGTGCTAAAATATGGAGGATTGCAAGTAATTATATCAAAATAATCATCACCAAATAAAATACAAGCATTTTTAGCATCATCATTTATAATTTCAATTTGTTTGTCCATATGATTTAGAATAATAGACTTAACACCTAAATCATATATTTCTTTTTGAATTTCAATACCATATATCTTAGCATTAGTTCTATAAGTAAGTAACATTGGAATAGGAGCATTACCTGTAGCAATATCTAATATATTTTTATCACGCAAATTAATAGTAACAAAATTAGCCAAAAGTAAAGAGTCTAAAGACATCTTAAAATAATCAGTATCCTGATAAATATACATATTTTTAAAATTAAGTAGCCTATTTTTTACTATCATTTACATCAACATTTACAACTTCATTACCCACTAATAATTTATATTTACCAGCTAAAGGTTCTGAAGAAATAACTTTCCCTTCACTGCCATTAAATTTAACTCTTTTACCAACTTCAGGAACACTTTTCCTTGCCTCACTATATTGCTCATTTTCATAATTTAAACAACAAAGCAATCTACCACAAACACCATTAATTTTAGTAGGATTTAAAGCCAGTCCTTGTATTTTAGCCATATTAATTGAAACAGTATTAAAATTAGTTAAAAAGGAAGTACAACATAGTATTCTGCCACAAGGACCAATTCCTCCAATATCTTTTGCCTTATCTCTTACTCCAATTTGTCTAAGTTCAATTCTTGTCTTTAATATAGAACCTAAATCTTTAGCTAACTTTCTAAAATCTATTCTCTCATCAGCTAAAAATCTAAATACTAATTGACTCTTATCAAAATTATAAGTAGCATCAATCACAGTCATTTTTAAACCATCTTTAGTTACAAGTTCCCTACATTTAGCAAGAGCAATTTTTTCATCTTGCATATTTCTTAAATGTTGCTGAAAATCCTTTTTTGAAGAAATTCTAATTACATTAAATAAAGAATCAACATTATCACTTTCTTTAATATCCACTATTTTACCAAACCTAATACCTTTTTCAGTATTAACAATAACAGTAAGATTCACTTTTAAACTTAAACCATTAGGATTAAAATAATAAACTTTTCCATCTTCATTAAATCTTACACCAACTATTTCCATTAATTATCACCACACATATCTATAATCAATTTATCAATAAGTAAATTAATATTCAAATTATACTTAATATTATACATTGCACTATCTAAAAGGCCAATTTTATCGCATATTTTAGTAATATCATTATTATTAGAAATATCTTTAATAATTTCAATAAAATCAGAAAAAAGTAAAGATTTTAAATTCAATTTATATCTTAAAACATCATAATAAAATTTAATCATCAAATCAAATGCAATATAACATTCACTTCTTTCTTTAAAATTTTTATGCCATAACTTTTTAGTATAAATTAAGGTACTTAAATTATAATATTCTATGTATTTTATAAACTGAATAATATTATCAACCATTTCCTTTTCAATTTCATTTGAAATATCCTTAACATTATTAATATCAATTAAATCAGATAAATAATCAAAAATATTAGAAGAATATTTTTTTTTATTTAATTTAATAACTTGACACCTAGATACAATAGTAGGAAGAAGTAAATTAATATTATCAGTAATTAAAATAGCAACAATATCATCAATTGGTTCTTCTAAAAATTTTAATATAGAATTAGCAGTTTGAACATTCATTTTTTCTGCCGATTTAATAATATATACTTTTTTTCCACCTTCAAATGCCTTGTTATTAAACTCATTTTGTAAATCTAATAATTGATCTTTTTTTATCCACATACCATCAGGCCTAATAATTTTAACATCAATATAGTTACCATCATCAATTTTTTTGTAAATATTTTCTTTTATATCATCTTGTTTTATATCCATACATATAATCTGTTTTACAAAAGACATAACCATTTCCATAACCAAAGAATTACCATTAGAATCAAAAATATATGCATGAGATATTTTATTATTCAAAATAGCATTTGTAGTTATATTATAAAATATAGGTTGTCCATCTTTATAACTTTCTAACATAATTCACCCCTCAAACAACAAATATAGAAAACAAACAAAGCACTATAATAGCAGGAAGTCCAAAAAAACTAACTATTAACACATTAAATATGTTAATAGGAATAATAATACCTAAAGGAAAAACAATAATATTATAAGTATATATAAATAATATCGCAACAATAATTTTTTTTATAAACATCAAAACATTTTTCATCATAGTCATCAATAAACTATATGAAAAAAATAATGTTATATGTCTTTCCTACCTTCTAAAGCAAATTCCAAAGTCATAGCATCAATATAATCAATATCAGTTCCAATAGGAATACCTGTAGCTATTCTTGTAATTTTAATATTTTTATTTTCTAATACCTTTTTTATATATTGCATTGTAGTCTCACCCTCTATCGAAGGTTTCAAAGCAAGTATAATTTCCTCAATATTTTCTTTTTCTACTCTAGAAAGAAGTTTAGAAATATTAATATCATCAGGCCCAATTCCTTCAAGCGGAGATATAAGTCCGCCTAAAACATGATATTTTCCATGATAAACATTAATTTTTTCAAATAAAGAAATATCTTTTGCCTTTTCAACAACAAAAATAATTTTATTATTTCTATTACTATCCAAACAAATATCACAAATATCATTTTCAGTAATATTTCCACATATAGAACAATTAGTAAGTTTATCTCTAACAATAATAAGAGAGTCAGAAAAGGAAGTAAGTTTTTCCTTATTAAAACCTATTAAAGAAAAAACAAGTCTCTCAGCAGTTTTTTCACCAATACCTGGCAAATCTTTAAAACAATCAATAAGATTTTTTACACTATTAGGATACATTACATTAACCCATTAAACATATTACTATATTTGCCTAATTTTTCCTGCTTATCTTTTTCCATCTTTTCAATAGCATTATTAACCGCTATTAAAATCATATCTTCAAGTAATTCAATATCTTCCTTATCTACATTTTCACTATCAATTTTAATTGAAAAAATCTTGTTATTACCACCAATAACAGCAGTAACCATCTGTGACTTTCCTTCATAAGACATTCCTTCAAGTTCTTTTTGTGTTTTTTCAATATCTTTTTGCATTTTTCTAGCTTGCATCATTATAGCTTGCATATTCATTTTTATCATTCTCCTTTATTTATATTCAATAATATTGTTACCAACTAAATCAATTAACTGATCTATAGAATTATTTTTTTCTTTAACAATACTACCATCAACTTGATTATTATTTTCATTTTTTATTAAAGTATATTTTTTACCACTTTTTATATCGTTAATATATTTATTTTTAACTATATTCCACTTTTCATCACTTATAATAGCCACATAAACATGATTACCTAAAATTTTTTCTAACAAATTCTCAATAGTAGATAAGTTACAATTCATTCTATCAACAATCGACTGAAATTTATTAGATAATATAATATAATCATTAGATCCAACGACAAGATTAGAATCTTTAAGTAGCCCAGATACAATAGAATATTTTTCGTCATCAATATAATCATCAATCATCGCCCATTTATCTTTAAATTTATCAAGAACTTCCTTAGAAGCAATTGCTAAAGCATTGTTTACTCTAACATTAATTTCATCATCATCCAATTCTTTCTTTATATCAATTATTTCCCGGGAAATATTATTATCTTCTATTACGCCTTTATTTTTTAATTTTTCATTCAAATTTGCAACATCATTTTTATTATTATTTATATCACAAATAGATAAATTATCTTTTTTAAACTTTAAATCCGAATATCTAAGAATCGAAGTTAAAAATATAATAGAACTATTATTAGATAACTTAACATTATTTTGAATAGTATTTAAGCTTTCTATCAATTCATATAATAAAATATCATCGTATTTATCACAAATTAATTTAATATATTCATTTTTAATAGAAATATTTGAATCAATTCCAGTATTTTTAAAAATAATTACATCTTTAAGAAAAATAAGTAATTCTTCAATAAATTTAGCTATATCCTTACCTGAATTATTTAAATAATCAACAAAATTAATAATTTCAATTTTATTATTAATAATAATATTATTAAGCAAATTATATAAATCATTATAAGATACTGACCCATTAACTTTATAAACATCATCAATAGTTATATTTCCATTAGAATAAGCAACTAACTGATCAAGAATATTAATAGCATCCCTCATTCCACCATCAGATAATCTAGCAATTTCATATAAAGCATCATCATCAATAGAAATATTTTCACAATAACATATATCTTTTAACCTATCAACAATTTTATCATCACTAATCTTAGAAAATCTAAATTTTTGACATCTTGAAGAAATAGTTAATGGTATTTTATGTGGTTCAGTTGTTGCTAATATAAAAATAACATGACTCGGAGGTTCTTCCAATGTCTTTAAAAGAGCATTAAAAGCCTGCATAGTAAGCATATGAACTTCATCAATAATATAAACTTTATACTTGGCATTACTGGGTACAAGATTTACCTTATCTCTAAGTTCTCTAATTTCATCAACACCATTATTTGAAGCAGCATCAATTTCAACAATATCATTACTATTCAAATAATTTAAACAATTATAACACTTTCCACAAGGATTACCATCAATTAAATTATCACAATTAACAAGTCTAGCTACAATCTTAGCAATAGTGGTCTTTCCAGTACCCCTAGGACCACAAAAAAGATAAGCATGAGATATTTTACCAGTAACAATAGCATTTTTTAATACGGTAACAACCTCTTCTTGTCCATACACATTATTAAAATCAACAGGTCTATATTTACGATATAAAGCCAAATAGCTCATAAAATACCTCCTACCACAATATTATATCATAAAAAAAGAAGAAATTATCATTTTTTTCTCTTTTTTTCAAAAAAATCAGACAACAATTTAGAGCACTCTATATTATTTATTTTTTTCATTGATATAAAAGAATTTACAGTTATTTTATCATACATTTGTTTGGTGTTTCTTTCAGTGCCATAATAAACATTCTTTATTCTACTCTCGATTATAGCTCCCATACACATCATGCAAGGCTCTAAAGTAACATATAAACAACAATCATCTAATCTCCAACTATTAAGTTTTTTACAAGCTTCACTAATTGCCATCATTTCTGCATGCAAAATAGCATTTTTCTCATGTTCCTTCCTATTATATCCACAACCAACAAGCTCATCATTACAAAAAATAACACAACCAACCGGTATTTCATCCAATTCATAAGCTTTTTTTGCTAATTCAACTGCCATTTTCATTCTATCAACATCCATACTTCCTCCTTTTAACTATGTTCCACGTGAAACATCAAAATATTAGCATATATTTTTTAAAATAACAATTGCAAAATTAATTTTATAATACAATTATTATTCACAATTTTGTGGATAGCTATGTTTCACGTGAAACATAGCTTATTATATATTACATATTTTTTAAAAAAGTATAATAAAATGTATAAAAATAATAATAACATATGTTGTTGATAATTATATGTTTCACATGAAACATTAACTTTTTTTTAGATAGTAACAATATTTATATAAAAAACTATATATTAAACTATATTATTTAATAATTTTAATTTTCAAAATTGTGGACAACTATGTTTCACGTGAAACATACATAAAAAAATAACTATTTTAAATTAATTCTCCTATTATATAAATTAATTAATCCTTTTTATATAAAATTTTACCAATATAAATTTATAAAAATATAAGTTGTTGATGAACTATGTTTCACGTGGAACATTAGATTTCAAATTAATTATTTATTAAATATATTTGTTTACACTGCAAAATAATAATAACTAAATATTAATCTATACTTAATTACTATTTTTTAATAATTATGAATTATATTTTTATTATTTGTGGAAAACTTAATGTTCCACGTGAAACATAAAAAATATTTTATATTGCTTATAAATTTAAATTAAATGTAAGTAAATAATGTAAAAGAAAACAATCAATAAAACATATATCGTTAACAATATTATGTTCCACGTGAAACATCATTATAAAAATTATTCAAAATAAAAATACTATGTTTCACGTGAAACATAATATTAAAATTAAATTTATCAACAATAAAAAAAGATACACACATCAAATAAATGTTAAAGCTGCTGACTTCCGTCCCTGACTTGGTTCCATCATTTAATGTTGTATCAACAGGTATTATATAATAATTTAAAAAAATAGTCAATACAGATAAATAACATACATTTGTATGTTATTTATCTGTAGAACTTATATAATAAAGGACTTTGTAAAATTAATCATTCTGATTAAAATAAAATTTTTAATAATTAAAATTATTTCCCGGGAAATAAAATATAAAAATGAAGACATTAAGACTTCATTTTTTACATTAAAAACCTTAGATTTTAATGTCCACTGAGAGATATAATATAGCTCGAATTGAAAAAAAGAAAGCTATGCACCTTCTCTTTCACTATTTTTCTCAATTGTATTATCATCATCAATTTCTTCTCTTTCAACAATAGAAGTAGAACTAACAATACTATCTTCTTTTAAATTAATGAGTTTAACACCTTGAGTAACTCTACTCATAGTAGAAATCTTATCAACAGCCAATCTAATAATAATACCAGAATCAGTAATAATCATTAAGTCTTTACTATCATCAACAGTCTTAAATGATACAATAGAACCATTCTTTTCAGTAATATTAACAGTCTTAACACCTTTTCCACCACGATTAGTAATTCTATATTCATCAACAGGTGTTTTTTTACCATACCCCTTCTCAGTAATAACAAGTACATACTCATTAGGTTCAACAATTTCCATACCAACAAGTATACCACCATCAAGATTAATACCTCTAACACCAGAGGCACCTCTACCCATAATTCTAACAGCACTTTCATTAAACCTAACCATTCTACCATTAGAAGAAGCCATTAATATTTCATCATTACCAGTAGTCTTCTTAACAGATACAAGTTCATCATCATCCTTTAATGTAATAAACTTCTTACCATTAGTTCTAATACTAGCAAATTCAGATATGTCAGTTCTTTTAATTAAACCACTCTTAGTAGCAAATACCAAACATTTGTATTCATCATCATTAGATATCTTCAATAAAGAAGTAACCTTTTCATATTTATCTAAAGATAACAAATTAATAATAGGTAATCCCTTAGATTGTCTACTATATTCAGGAATTTCATAACCCTTAATTCTATATACTTTACCCCTATTAGTAAACATAAGAATATAATCATGACTGGTAGCATTAATCAAATGCTCAACAAAGTCCTCTTCGTTAGTAGCCATACCTTTAACACCCATACCACCTCTATTTTGAGTTTTATAAGTATCAGCAGGTAATCTTTTAATATAACCCTTATTAGTTAAAGTAATAACAACATTCTCAACAGGAATTAAAGATTCATCTTCAATATAATCAATAGCGGTCATATCAATATGTGTTCTTCTCTCATCAGCATATTTATCTTTAATTTCAAGCATTTCAGTCTTAATAACTTCAAGAATCTTTTCTTCACTAGCTAATATTTCTTCTAATTCCTTAACTAATTTCTCAAGTTCAGCAATCTCTTCTTCAATTTTAGATTTTTCTAGTCCAGTAAGTCTCTTTAATCTCATATCGAGAATAGCTTGAGATTGAACCTCTGATAAAGCAAAATTAGACATAAGTCCAGCCTTAGCTTCTTCGTCATCAGCAGACTCTCTAATAATCTTAATAACTCTATCAATATTATCAAGAGCAATCTTTAAACCATCTAATATATGCAATCTATCTTTATATCTCTTTAAGTCAAATTGACATCTACGATAAATAACATGTTTCTGATGATCAATATATTTATCAATAATTTCTTTTAAACCAAGAGTTCTAGGAATACCATCAACAAGCATTAAAAAATTAATACCATAAGAAGTTTGAAGTTGCGTATGCTTATATAAGTTATTCAAAACAACATTAGCATTTGCCTCTTTTTTAACATCAATAACAATCTTAATACCCTCTAAAGCCGATTCATCACTTAAATTAGAAATACCATCAATAACCTTATCTCTAACAAGTTCACCAATTCTTTGAATCAAAGCCTTCTTATTAACTTGATATGGAAGCTCTGTAATAACTATTCTATGCTTATTATGAGCCTCTTCAACAGTAGCCATACCTCTAATAGTAATAGCTCCTCTACCACTCTCATATGCCCTTTTAATGCCACTATTACCAAGAATAACACCAGCAGTAGGAAAATCAGGTCCCTTAATATATTGCATAAGTTCAGTAACAGTAATCTCTGGATTATCAATATAAGCAACACATCCATCAATAACTTCACCTAAATTATGTGGTGGAATATTAGTAGCCATACCAACAGCAATACCCATATTACCATTAACTAATATATTAGGAAATCTACTAGGTAAAACAACAGGTTCCTTTCTCTGACCATCATAGTTCTCAGAAAAGTCAACAGTATCTTTATTTAAATCCCTAAGTAATTCCATTGAAATCTTAGCAAGTCTAGCTTCAGTATAACGACTAGCAGCAGCTCCATCACCATCAATAGAGCCAAAATTACCATGTCCATCAACAAGTATATGTCGATAAGTAAAATCTTGTGCCATTCTAACCATAGAATCATAAATAGCAGAATCACCATGTGGATGATAGTGACCCATAACAGCACCAACAGCATTAGCAGATTTCTGATATTTCTTATCAGGAGTCATACCCTCTTCATATAAAGTATATAAAATTCTTCTATGAACAGGCTTAAGACCATCTCTAACATCAGGAAGAGCTCTAGCAACAATAACGCTCATTGAATAATCAAGGAAAGACTTCCTCATTTCACCAACAATATTAACAGCTACTTTTCTATCTCTCTCATGATTATTATCTTCTCCCATATCTTCTATATTTAAATTTTTATCTACATTCTTATCTTCCATCATAAACCTCCTATATATCCAAATTCTCTACAGATAAAGCATTATCCTCTATAAATTTTCTTCTAGGTTCAACCTCTTCACCCATAAGTAATTGAAATGTTTCATCAGCAAGAATAGCATCATCTAAAGTAACTTGTTTTAGTATTCTCTTATCAATACCCATTGTTGTTTCCCTAAGTTCCTCTGGATTCATCTCTCCTAAACCTTTCATTCTACCAATCTCATACTTCATATTAACAGGTAAAGTAGCTAAATATTCATCTCTTTCCGCTTCATCAAGTACATACTTAATATTTTTACCATGTTTAATTGAATATAAAGGAGGCTGAGCAGCATATATATGACCATTCTCTACTAATGGCTTAAAATATCTATAAAATAAAGTAAGCAATAATGTTCTAATATGTGCTCCATCAACATCAGCATCAGTCATAATAATTATCTTATAATATCTTAACTTAGATATATCAAATTCTTCACCAATACCAGTACCTAAAGCCGTAATCATAGTTCTAATCTCTTCATTAGCAAGAATTCTATCTAATCTAGCCTTCTCTACATTAAGTATTTTACCTCTAATAGGAAGAATAGCCTGTGTAATAGGATCTCTTCCCATCTTAGCACTACCAGCAGCAGAATCTCCTTCTACAATAAACATTTCTGATATAGTAGCATCTTTAGAAGAACAATCAGTAAGTTTACCCCAATAATTAGTAATTTCAAGTCCACCTTTTCTTCTAGTTAACTCTCTAGCTCTTCTAGCAGCAACTCTAGCCCTAGCAGCAGTCATTGACTTTTCTATTATAATTTTAGCATCATTAGGATGTTCCATTAAAAATCTCTCAAAAGCCTTAGCAAATATACTAGCAGCTACTTTTCTAACCTCACTATTACCAAGTTTCGTCTTTGTTTGTCCCTCAAATTGAGGTTCAGGTACTTTAGCAGATATAATCATTGTTATACCTTCTCTAACATCATCACCACTAAGAGGTTCATCATTATCCTTAAGTATTTTATTTGCTTTAGCATAATTATTAATAATTCTAGTTAATGCAAGTTTAACACCATCTTCATGAGTACCACCTTCAGGAGTAATAATATTATTAACAAAAGAATAAACAGTAGCATTATATCCATCATTATATTGAAGAGCAACTTCTATTGAAATATCATTTTCCATACCTTCAACATATACAATATCTTCATGAATAGGAGTCTTATTCTTATTTACATAAGCAACAAACTCTTTAATACCACCTTCATAAACAAAAGTATCCTTCTCTCCTGTTCTATCATCCATAAGAATAATTCTAAGACCCTTATTTAAGAAAGCAAGTTCTCTAGTTCTAGTCTTTAATGTTTCATAATTAAAAGTAGTAGTCTCTCTAAATATTTCATCATCAGGCATAAAAGTTACTGTTGTACCAGTTCTATCTTCACTACATTCTCCTATTACTTTTAAAGGTTCCACAGTATGTCCACCATTAGCAAACTTAATATAGTGAACTTTTCCCTCTTTATAAACAGTTACTTCTACCCACTTACTAAGAGCATTAACTACTGATGCACCAACACCATGTAATCCTCCCGATACTTTATATCCTCCACCACCAAATTTACCACCAGCATGTAATACTGTATATACTGTCTCAACCGTAGATAATCCTGTCTTAGGATGTACTTCAACTGGTATACCTCTACCATCATCCTTAACAGTAACAGAACCATCTTTATTAACAGTTATCTCGATATCATCACAATATCCTGCTAAAGCCTCATCAATAGCATTATCTACTATTTCCCAAACTAAATGGTGTAATCCTTTCTCACTAGTACTACCTATATACATACCAGGTCTTTTTCTTACTGCTTCAAGTCCTTCTAATACTTGAATATCCGAAGCATCATAATGTTCATTACTATTCATTTTCTATCACCTTCCTGCATTAAATTATTTCCCGGGAAATAATATTCCCATTCTCTATTTTATAAACATTAGCCTTTTCTCTAATCTTTGCATCTATATTTTCTATATCAGTAGTAGTAATTATAACTTGAATATCATTATTCAAATATTTTAATATATTATTTCTCTTAACAATATCAAGTTCACTAAAAATATCATCCAAAAGTAAAATAGGACTATCAGATAACAAACTACTAAATAAATTAACTTCTGCTAATTTAAGAGCAATTACAGCACTTCTTATCTGTCCTTGGGAACCATATATAGATAAATTTTTTCCATCTAATTCAAAATAAAAATCATCTCTATTAGGACCAATAAAAGTCATCTTATACTGAATTTCTCTATTAAAATTATTTTTAAGCTTTTCTATAAACATATTTTTATCCAAATTACTTATATTAGAGTTATATACAACTCTTAATCCATGTAATCCAGTAATAGAATAAAATATATCATCAATGTATTTGTTAACTGAATCAATATACTTTTTTCTATAATTAAATATCTCAAAAGATAAATCAACATATTTGTCATTAATAATATCAAAATAATCAATATCACTTTTCTTATTTACATTAATAATCTTTAAAAACTCATTTCTTTGTCTTAATAATAAATTATAATTATTTAAATTAATCAAATACTTTTTATTAATTTGACTAATCTGAATATTAAAATATTTTCGCCTACTAGAAGGATTGTCCTTAAATACCCTAATACATTCACTACTAAAAATAATAACATTCATTTTAGATATATAATCACTTAACTTTTTAATTTCTTTTTTATTAATTTTAACAACCTTACCATTATCATTAATTAACACTTCAAGTTCATTAGAAATCCCATTATTATCTAAAATACCTCGAATTAAAGAATATTTTTTATCAAACATAACAAGATTCTTATCATTAATAGGTAAAAAAGACTTTGTAACAGCAAGTACATAAATAGATTCCAGTAAATTAGTTTTTCCTTGAGCATTATTTCCAATTATAATATTTAAGTTATCATTAAAATCTACAACAACATCACTATAATTTCTATAATTATTTAAATATACTCTCTTTAATTTCATTTTGCAAACATCCACTATTCATACTTTCACCCTTATAAATTTCATGTACTTCTATACATATATAATTATATCATATTTTCCCTAAAAATAAAAGGAAAAATACATATTTTATCCGTATTTTTTCCTTATTTTTCAAGTGTTTTATTCATAATACATCGAAGATATTTTTCTATCTTAATACACTTAGTAATTTGATTATCAATAGTAGCATAAGAGACATCAATATTTATTTCTTTTCCACCATCAAAGTATATCTTTGTAAAACCATCTTCCCTAACATATCTATCAATATTGTTATAAGCAATCCATATACACTTATCAGAAGAAGGTGTAGTAGTAGGAAAATAAATAAACATATTATATAAAGATACAATAATAGGAGTTTTAATATAAAAATCAAATACATCTATAATAAACTGTCTTTGTATTCCATATGAATTACCATAAAACTTACAACTCAATTTAACTAAATCCAATGGATTAATTTCTAAATCTAATTCCTTATCCTTTTCTATTAAAAAAGTTCCAGTTCCATTATTAATAGAAGTAAAACATAAAACATCATCATTAATAATATATCTATTCACAACAAAATCCCCCTTTCCACATATAAAAATATGTAATTGCTATTAAAGCATAAATATATGTCGAAAATTGTCAAATTTTGTCGAAATAAGTAAAAATTAAACTTTTTAAGTACTTTTTACCACATAAAAAATCTTTTTGTATAACTTTTTTTCATAAAAAAAATAGATTGAAAATACCAATCTACCATAAAATATTATATTTTAACAAGTTTTAATAGGAAGAACTAATTGAACTAAAGAACTATCTTCAGAACTTTTTATAACAATAGGAGAACTATCATTATTCATACATAAAGTAATTTTTTCCTTATTAAAACTCTTAATAGCATCTAACATAAATTTTGAACTAAATGAAATATCAATTTTTTTATCAGAAACAACACTAATTTTTTCCTCTACTTTTCCAATCTCTGGACTATTAGAAGAAATCATAAGTTCGTTACCATTCAAAGATAATTTAATAGTATTCTTTTCTCTATCTGAAGTAAGTAAACTTGCCCTATCAATCATATTATATAAATCATTAAAAGAACACTCAAGCAAAATGTTAAAATCTTTTGGAATAATATCACTAGTAGTAGGATAAGTACCAGAAAGCAATCTTGATAAAAATACAATATTACCATACTTAAATAAAACTTTATTACTAAACAAATGTAATTCTAAAGATTGTTCATCATTATCTAACATCTTAGTAAGTTCTAATAAGTTCTTACCAGGAATAACAATATTAATATCAGTTTCATCAGATTTATCAATAGCTACAAGTTTTCTTGCTAATCTATAAGAATCCGTAGCAATTACATCTAATTCACCTTTATTAATTCTGAAATTAATACCAGTAAGAAGTGGTCTAGTCTCACTTTGTGAAGTAGCAAAAACTGTTTGATTAATAATATCCTTAAAAACTCCATTATTAATAATTATAGGCTCTTTAGTTTCATCTAAATCCAAATTAGGAAATTCATTAGGATTAATACCATTCAAGTTAAATTCTGTATTATCCGTACTTACTATCATTTTAAATCCATCAATTACTTCTATAGATATATCAGTATTAGGTAATTTTCTAATTATTTCAACTATATATTTTCCTCCAATTACGATACTTCCTATTTCATCTAAACTAGTTAACTTATCCTTTGAAATAAAAGATCTAATAGATACATCAGTATCACTAGCATATAAATATAATCCATCTTCTTTCAAGTCAAATTTTATTCCTGTTAATATAGGTATTAAATTTTTTGTAGATATCGCTCTAGCAGTATTATTTAAACTTTCCAACAATATTTCTTTTTTTACAACTAATTTCATTTTTATCATCCTCTTTCCTTTTATTAATTAATTATTATTATTATACTGTGGATATTGTGCAAAACTCACTTTTTTCCTTATTTTATAACCTTTTGCTTATCCACAAAAACTGTGGATAAATCTAAATTTATCAACTATCAACAACTATATTCTCTTTTTTAATTCTTCAATTACTGTTTGTAACTGGTAATTTGTCTCCAAATCCTTCTCAATTTTTTGATAAGCACTTATAATAGTAGAATGATCTCTACCACCAAAATAAGTTCCCATTTTTGGATAAGACTCATTTGTCATAATTCTACATAAATATATTGCAATTTGCCTCTGATAGTTAATATCTTTACTTCGTTTTTTTCCTTTTAAATCTTCTATATCAATTTTAAAGTACTCACAAACAATTCTTTGAATTCTATGAATGTCATTTTTATATACACTTCTCTCATTAATTTTATCCTTGAGAGCTTCTACTGCTATATCTAATGTCACGACTCCATGATTCATCATCAGAGCATAAGCAAAAACTCTAGTAATAGCTCCTTCCAGTTGTCTAACATCAGAATCATTAATATTAGCAATATATTCAATAACTTCAATAGGGATATCATCAGCAGCTTCCTGATGTGATATTTTTCTTTTAATAATATCAACTCTTAAATTAAAATCGGGAGGCGTTATATTAGCGGTCAGACCCCAATTAAATCTAGTAATAAGTCTATCCTCCAACATTTTTAAATCATCAACAGATCTGTCAGAAGCAATAATAATTTGCTTATTTGAATCATGTAACTGATTAAAAGTATGAAAAAACTCTTCTTGTCCTTTTGTAGCAGATCCTAAAAATTGAATATCATCAATAATTAAAACATCAATATTTCGATATTTATTCTTAAAAGAATCAATTTTTTCAAAACTATTTTTATCATTATTTCTAACAGCAGCTATATAATCATTCACAAATTGTTCACTAGATACATATAATACTTTTTTATTAGTATTTTGAATAATATAATTACCAATAGCATGCATTAAATGAGTTTTACCCAAACCACTCTTACCATACAAGAATAAAGGATTATAAGCTTTTCCAGGTTTTTCAGCTACGGCTCTAGCGGCAGTAAAAGCAAATCTATTAGAATTTCCGACAATAAAACTATCAAAAGTATATTCACTATTTAGATTAGCGGATAAACTAGTTTGATGTGGAACTCCAAAAGTTTCCTGTTCAACCTTAATATCAGTACTCACACTTTCAATATCATTAATCTCGTTTTCTAAAATAAATTGAAATGTAAAGTTAGTACCAGTAATAGAATTAAAAGTTTCTTCAATGTCATCAATATAGTTCTCTTCTAAGTGCTTTTTATGTAAAGCCAAAGGAACAATAACAATCGCCTTACTCCCATCAAGTTTATATAATTTTGTATCTTTAAACCAAGTATCATAAGATAAAGGAATTATTCGTTCTTTAATTTTTTCAAGAAATTCGTTCCACAAAATATCAGTATTCATCTCAAAACCTCCAATTCCCAAATCCAATCTGTTATAATCTATTATAACTCAAAAAAATATTTTGTCTAGTTATTTTTTTTAATTAACAGCTAAAATAACAGCTTGTCAACAACTTATCAACAATATGATACCATATAAAATAAGACTTTAAAAGACTTTTCCACAATTTTTGTCAAATTTTGTCGTCAACAGACAACTACTTTACTTTTCAACAGCCCTGTGGATATTGTGGATAAATAAAAAAAACCTTATTTTATAAGGCTTTATGTTAATTACTTTTCCACTTTATCATCCACTTATCGAATATTTTAGCATTATTACTTTGTGGTTCTGGATCAGGTAATTGCATCTTTACAATAAGTGGTATTTTCATCATTTTACCAAAGGCAACGCAGGTACCTGCTTGCAATGTCTTTTGCTTTTCAATAACATCACTACTTATATTAGGAACCATTCTTTCTATGTAATCTAAATCACTAGGATGATTTATTTTAAATATCAAAAAATTACTACATTGTGATAAAACAGATTCAGATAATTCAGTAGGTCTTTGAGTAATTAAATTAAGAACTACTCCAAATTTTCTACCCTCTTTAGCAATTCTCTCAAAAATGTTATATCCAAGAATATTAACATCATTATCTCTTTGAACATATCTATGAGCTTCTTCTAGCATTATAGATATAGGCATGCTACCTCTTGTTGGAAGTTTTTTAGTAAAGTTAAATATAATTCTAGAATATATTTTTACTAAAGCTTTAGCAAATCTATCATCAATATTTTCAAGAACAAAATTAATAATCTGAGCTCTCTTATTATTATCAACTAATATCAAATTAGAAATAAACTCATTAACCGTAATAAATCTATCATATTCAAAATATTTTCTCATTGAGCTATTAGAAATACTATGAAGTTTTACTTTAAGAGCAGTAGCTTCAGAATAAGATTTTTCATTTAAAAGAAGTCCCTCGGATATTAATGTAAAGTTAAGAGCAATTTCTAAATCATCAATCGTAAAATAAGTAGGTACATAATCTTCATTCCATTTTGTATTATTATCTACAAACTGCTTAATATAATCAGTTACAAGGATTCTTTCAACAAATTGACCTTGACTATCAATATCAAAACACTTCCTAAAAGTTCTAGTATAACCAACACCAGGTACTTCAACATCTAAATTAAGTTCATTAGTGTGACAAGTAGATAAAATTGAAAATATTTGATCCCTAATTCTTGCCGAAACTTGATTAGAATATAAAACTGATGTAATAGCGGTAGCAATTAAATGATTTTTATATCTAATAGATTCTTCATCATTTTTGGCAAATAAAGAAACATAAGATAACATTTTTTCAATAATCATAATTTGTGAATGCTCGGTAACATCAAGCAAATTAGCATAATCATCAACTGAAAGAAGCCATAAAGGAAGTTTTAAAACATTATTACCCTTTTCGGTGTCAGTACTAAACATTTTATAATTGAAATTAAAATTATAGTTATTAATTGAACTAAAAGCACTATCATACTCATCAGTATTGTTAAAAATTAAAATAACACTATTAAAAGGAATATAATTAGGTATAGTAAATAAATTTTGCACTAATCTAGCAACACCATAAGTTTTACCAGAACCAGTATTACCAAAAATAGCAGTATGATTACTCCACATATCATCAATATTAACTTTAATAGGAGTATCATTATATAAAGGAGATAATCCAAGTGTCATTGAAGAACTATCACTATAACCAGTAATTAAAGCTAGTTCATTAGCATTAATAATTCTAATTTTAGCATTGGTACTAGGTTTTCTTATTACACCATCATAATATTTATCACCATGAAATTCACCGAGGAAAGTAATTTTAGCCTCTCCATTAATAATTTCCTCAATTTCTCCTAAAATTTTTTTATTATTCTCCTCAAAAACAACATTCAAGTTAAGTAAATCATCTGCAATTACATTATTAACCTTAACAATAGCATAATTTTTACTAATAGCGGTAATTTCTTTAAACATACACACCCTTCTTTCTATTCTAAATAAATTATACTATACAAACCTAAAAAAATAAAGAACTTTTTATTTATTTTTCAAAGTTCGAGCCTATAGTCTCTCATAGTTATAGAAAGTCTAAGGTCTTTCTATAATAATTTAGAGCATATACTAGTCTCTAAATTAATAATTTCAATTGATTTTTCTACAAATATTTACAAAAAACTAAATATATAGTATAATCTCAAGTAGTGGTGATGTAAATGAAAAAAGAAATAAAAAGAAATAAAAAGGTCAAAGAAAAATATAAACTAAAAATAAATAAAGAAAAACTAAAACAAAACATAAAAAAATTTACTTTAAAATATTATTATATATTAATAGTTTCTCTACCATTTATTTTAATAGATATTATAACAAGAATTTTAGGACACAAAATACATTTTTATGGAATATTAAGATTAGTTCCTATTTTATTCACATTATCATACATTACACTAGGAGTAGCCTCTTCATTATTATTAGAGAAAAAGAAAGGCAAAATATTATATATAGCATTGTTTATTATTTCATTTGCCCTATTTATTACTAATAACATCTATTATTCAATGACTGATACTTTCTTTGATTTCAGTTTAATTCTATTAGCAAGCGAAGGATCTGAATATTTTATGGATGCTATTTTAAACTGTAATATATGGGTATATATATCAAGTATAATAATTATAATTTCCTTCATATTTGGTTTAAAATATTTTAAAGGAAATAATCAAACAAATTTAAAAGCAATAATCAAAGTATTTTTTCTTTTCTTAATAGTTCATACGATTACCCCGTTATTTCTAGGAAAGGCTAATGATTCACTAAGTTGGAGTACTTGGAGAAATCCACGTAATATTTATATTAACTTCAACGATAATAACAAAAGTATGATGGTATCAGGAATATACGAATATAGTATCAGAAATTTTTATATAACATTTATTAAAACAAAAAAATCAAATAATTATGAAGATATAAACTTCCTTGAAGAAGAATACAATAAAGAAGAAGAAAATTATAGTACAAGTTATACCGGCAAATATAAAGATAAAAATCTTATCTTACTTCAATTAGAGGGTACAGATAATTGGTTAATAACTGAAAAAGATACCCCAACACTATATAATATGATGAACAATTCAATAAATTTTACTAATCATTACTCATATTATAATGGAGGTGGTTCAACATTTAATTCAGAGTTTGCAGTAAATACTGGTTTTATTACTCCATTATCATATACACAAAATGCTTATACATTTAATAAAAATTATTTTCCGTATTCATTGGCCAATCTTTTCAAAGCATCAGATTATAGTGTTAATGCTTTTCACATGAATGATAGTGAGTATTATTCGAGAGGTACAAATTATAAAAATTGGGGTTATGAAAATTATTATGGTTTAAAGGACTTAGGAACCTACAAAGATGATAGTTATACATTAGATAGAGAATTAATATTAAATGAAACTTTTCAAGAGAAAATGTTTAATAGTGAAAAATTCGTTGATTACATCATAACATATTCCGGTCATCTACCATTTACAACTGAAAAAGGAGTATGTAAAAAATTAGTAATTGAGGACATTTTAGCAGAAGAAAAACTAGAAGAATTACCAAAAGATTATATCTTACCAGAAATGACTGAAGAAGATTGTGCTAGGAGACAAGCAAAAGAAACAGATTATATGGTAGAACTATTACTTAATACCTTACAAGAAAAAGGTTTAATTGAAAATACTGTAATAGTAGTATTTACAGATCACTATCTATATACATTATCTGATCAAACAATATTAGATAAATATAAAGAGACAAGTAATAATCTAATAAATAAGACTCCATTCTTTATATGGGACAATGGAGAAACTAAGAAAAAAATAACATCAGTAACATCCCAATTAAATATCATGCCTACACTACTAAATCTATTTGGTCTAGAATATCATCCAAATTATTATATAGGAGAAGATGCCTTAAATAACAATTATCATGGTATTGTATTCTTTAGTGATTATTCTTGGTATGATGGAAATGTATATGTAGATGGTGGAATAGTAACAAATAATAAAAATATTGATCAAATAGCATTAGAGGACAAAAACTACTATATAAACTACATAATTAGAAAAAACGACTTAACCCTAAAATATAACTACTTCAAAAAAATAGAAACAAATAAAAATAAACAAATATAAAAAGTTCATAACAAAAATATGAACTTTTTTTATATCAATATCATTATTAATTATTCTTACTAGCATTATCATTATCAATATCATCAATAGTAATCTTACTATCATGAGGAATAGGCTTCCAAGTAACCTTCATAAACAAAGCCGCATAAGTTGTATATCTGCCAATAATATCAAATATAGGCCAAGTAAAGGTATATAAAACCTTCTTCTTAAAGGACATCTTTTTAATATTTTTTCTTTCTATAATAAATATATAAACTGCTACCCACATATTTTCAAAATACATACCTATTCTATAAAATAAGCGAAGCCAAATAGAGGTAAGCATTCCAATAAATAAAGCATTAATACCAGGATCAATACTTATTTTAATAGCAAATAAATCTCTAAGTCCCTTTGCCAAATAAGTACCACCACTAAGTAAATCAACACTATTAATACCATAATTATAGTAGTAGCAGCTACTCATAATTACAATAACAATAAGCCATCTAGCTAAATTAAATACCGAAAAAGGTGTTAATTGAAGTAAAGTATCATAAGAAGCAAATCTATGTCTTATAGATTCACCTACTTTTAAAATAACATCTTTAAAAGAATTACATTTCTTTTTTTTAACATCTCTCCATTTAGTCTTAATAAATAACTTACCAAAGAAAATATTAAGAAATAGATAAGGTCCAGATTCGCAGAAGGCTAATAAATGTCCTTTTGACCATCTAAGTCTCTGCCTTAAGGCAATCTTTAAACTTGTAGGTTGTTCATCATAAAACATTGCTTCATCATTATAAGTAATTTGATATCCTTGAGCAACAGCATCTGCCGTAAGAGCTCTATCTTCAGTAAGTGAGGTGTATTTCCAACCATCTCTAACAATTTCATTAGTAAATAAAAAACCAGTACCCTGAATGTTTGTTGCCAAATGTAAAACAGATCTAGCCCTATGATTACATCTAATCGATCTAAGCCAATGGATAGCATATGTTGAAGCAATCCAATTTTCATCAAAATTTTTAGTATTACGATAAGAAGTAATAATCTTTTCGCCAGAATCAAAAGCATCATTCATTTTAGAAATATAATTTTTATTAAGTAAATTATCTGCATCAAAAATAAAGTAACCTTCAAAACTCATTCTACCATAATCTTCGCCTATTCTTTCTAAAAGATATTGAAGAGCAAATCCTTTAGTTTTATGTTCATCATCAAATCTTTCATAACAAATAGCACCTTTACTTCTAACAACATCAGCTGTATTATCGGTACAATTATCCGCTACTACAAAAATAGTAAGAAGTTCTTTTGGATAATCTTGTTTTTTTATACTGTCTAATAAATTACCGATAACCTTCTCTTCATTTCTAGCAGCTATCAAGATTGCATATTTATGCTTATTCTTTGCTGGTTTAAATTTTCTAGTAAAAAATACTCCAATAAGCCAATAAAGAGATTTATAAGCAAACATAATAGTTAAAATCTTACCAATAACATTATATACATTTTTCCATTCTAGGTAAGAATTTCCTATTGAGTTAATAATATTAAAAAAATACATCACATACACCCTCACTTCAAAATTACAAAAATATTGTATCATATATTAACATTTAATACAATAAAAATAAAAAAAAGTTTGAATAATTCCATTAAATATGATATTATATAACCGGTGATAATTATGGAGATAATTGGAATAGTAGCAGAATATAACCCATTTCATAATGGGCATCTATATCAAATACAAAAAATAAAAGAAAAATATCCTGATAGCATTTTAGTAGCGGTTGTTTCTTCTACATTTACTCAGCGTGGCACAGTATCAATATTAAATAAATGGACAAAAACCAAAATAGCACTAGATAATCATATTGACATCGTAATAGAATTACCATTTGTTTATGCTACTCAATCATCAGATATTTTTGCCAAAGGAGCTGTCGCACTTTTAAATAAACTAAAAGTAACTAGAATAATATTTGGAACTGAAAGAGATAATCTAAATGAACTATCATTATCAGCGGACATTCAATTAAATAATAAAGAATATCACAAACTAGTAAAATTATATCTTTCGAAAGGATTAAACTATCCAACTGCCACTAATAAAGCTCTAGAAGACTTAACTGGACAAGTAGTAACCACTCCAAATGATTTACTCGCCCTATCTTATATCAAAGAAATAAAGTCCAATAACTATCAAATTAAATATGAAAATATCAAAAGAACATCTTCATACCACGGGACAGAAATAAATAATAACATCACATCAGCATCAAATATTCGTAAGTTATATCAAGAAAATAAAGATATCGATAATCTTATACCATATTCTAAAGAACAATTATATAAAGTTGATATGAATAAATTTTTACCTCTTTTAAAATATCAAATATTTCTAAACCAAGACAACTTAAATAAATATCAAACAGTAGATGAAGGTATTGAAGGACGTATAATAAAGTATATAACTAAAAGCTCTACTTATGAAGAATTAATAAATAATATAAAAACAAAAAGATATACTTATAATAAGATATCAAGAATGCTTCTTCATATTTTGATATCATTTACTAAAGAAGAAGCCCAAAATATAAATATCGATTATATTAGACTACTAGGTTTTTCTCCTAATGGTAAAAATTATTTAAATAAAATAAAAAAAGAATTAGATGTCCCATTAATAACAGGATATAAAAAAAATATATCTAAAGTACTAGATATTGAATTAAGAACAACGAAAATTTATACCTTAATAATCGGAAATAAACTTCTTTTAGAAGAATATAGAAATAAACCTATTATAGTACAAAAAAAGTAACCATTAAAGTTACTTTTTTAATATATAATTATTTATTTTGACACTTTTCACAATAATAAGTTCCTCTACCGCCAACTTTTATTTTATAAATAGGACTTCCACAATTAGGACAAGTTCCTTTATCTTTACCATGTACTAATAGTTCACTCTGAAATAGACCATGAACACCATCAACTGAACTATAAGTTCTAATTGTAGTACCACCTTTCTTAATGGCCTTTTCCAAAACTTCTCTCGTATATTTAATAATAAGATCAGCTTCTTTTTTACTTATTTCATTAGCGGGTTTAACAGGATTAATCTTTGCCAAGAACAATATTTCATCAGCATAAATATTTCCAATACCAACAATAATACTTTGATCAAGTAAAACACTCTTAATAGGAAGTTTTTTATTTTTATAAATTTTAATTAAATAATCATTATTTAAATTTTCATCCCAAGGTTCTAGACCCAAATCCTTTAAAGGACCAATATTATTAATATCCTCTTTTTTTATAAGGTACATTTTACCAAACTTTCGAGTATCCATATATCTAAGTTCAGTACCATCATCTAAATCAAAAATAACATGCTCATGTTTTAATATAGGTTCACTATTATTCTTAAAAAAATACTTACCTTCCATACGAAGATGCGATAAAAGATAGTATTTTTCCAAATCAAACATTAAAAACTTACCTCTTCTTTTAATATCATTAATTGTTTTATCAGCGGTCTCTTTAACAAACTCTTCTTTACTTGGATATGCAATAATATTGTCCCATAAAACTCTAGTTCTAATTATTTTCTTTCCTAAAAGTCTCGATTTTAAAGACTGTTTAACCGTTTCTACTTCAGGTAGTTCAGGCATAACATCACCTCACTATAAATATTTTATCAGAAAAAATAAATTAAATAAAGATATTATTATCTTTTTTCACTCTAAACATATATTCTTTTCATATTCATTCAAGTAAAAAAATTGAATAAAAAATTTTAAATTCTAAAATCAATATTTTATTCAATTTAATACTAACAATAATCTCTAAATGAACAATAAAAATATTTCCCAAATTATTTCCCGGGAAATATTTTTGCTATCTATTTAGCTTCATACCAATTATTACCAGTTTCAATATCAACATCCAAAGGAACATTTAATTTTACAACATTATTCATTGTATTATAAATAATTTTCTTAACAATATCAACTTCATCATTATAAACATTAAAGATAAGTTCGTCATGTACCTGAAGTAACATTTTACTTTTAATTTTCTTTTCTTTAAAAATTCTATCAATATCTACCATTGCTTTTTTTAAAATATCTGAAGCTGATCCTTGAACAGGAGTATTTAAAGCAATTCTTTCACCCATACTTCTAATTGCATAGTTAGAACTCTTTAGTTCTTCGATATTTCTTTTTCTGTTCATAATAGTTTTAACATAACCATTAGTTTTTGCAACTTCGATTTCTTTATTCATATAATCCTTAACACCAGGATATGTTTCAAAGTATTTTTCCATAAATGCTTTAGCTTCTTTTACCGGAATATCAAGATCAGAAGCCAAACCATAATTACTTATACCATACAAAATACCAAAATTAACAGCCTTTGCTTGTCTACGCATATTTTTAGTAACTCCTTCAGCAGGAACATTGAATATGTCCATAGCAGTTTTCGTATGAATGTCAATATTATTATTGAAGGCTTCCATAAGTTCTTTAACACCTGATAAATGAGCAAAAACTCTAAGTTCAATTTGTGAATAGTCCGAAGATAAAATAACACTATCATTTTCAGGTAAGAAAGCCTTTCTAATAAGTCTACCATATTCACTTCTCATAGGAATATTTTGCAAATTTGGTTCGATAGAAGAAAGTCTACCAGTTCTTGTTAATGTTTGGGTATAAATAGTATGAATTTTACCATCTTCTTTAATAACATTAATCATACCCTCGACATAAGTAGAATAAAGTTTTGATAAAGCTCTATACTCAAGAATACACTTAACTATAGGATATTCTTCAAGTTTTTTCAAGACATCAGCATCCGTAGAATAACCATTTCTATTTTTTTTCACTTTATCATGTGGAAGATTAAGTTTTTCAAATAAAATTTCACCAAGTTGCTTAGGAGAATTAATATTGAATTCGCAGCCGGCGTAGTTATAAATATCCTTAGTCAAAAGTTCAATTTTAATTTTCATTTCAGTACCCATTTCCATTAGAACATTCTTATCTACCCTAATACCCGTACTCTCCATATCTGCTAATATTTTAGCAAGAGGCATTTCAATATTATTAAATAAATTAGCCATATCCTCTTCTTTGATTTTATTATAAAACATATCTTTAGTATCATAAATAAACTTTGCTTTTAATGTAGCCCTTTTAAAAGTTTCTTCAACAGTGATATTCTCTTTTCTATCAGAAATAGGAATATTATACTCTACACTATTAGCAAGATAACAAATATCATCTTTAACATCATAGTTAACTAAATAGGCACATATCATTGTATCAAAAATAATGCTATTAAAATTTATACCATATTTATTAAACAATACACATATCTTCTTTAAATCATAAGTATATTTAATTTTATCACTTTTAAGTAAACGAAAATCACCATTAAAAACTTCAAGAGGAATATAATAACCATAATCATTATTGTATAATGCAACACCAAGTATTTCAGCATTGTGATAGTTACCAGGAGTAGCATCTACGTAAATAGCGGTATCCTCTTTTAAAACAACTTTTTTAGGATCTTTAACAATTTCAAACTTATCAATATCATTATGAACTATATCTCCAGTATCCATTTTTTTAAGTAATGAGTAAAATCCTAAATTACTATATATTTGTTTTAGTTTATTATTATCACATTCCTTATATAAAAGGTCATCAAAAGAAACATCTAAAGGAACATCTCTAAAAATTGTAACAAGTTCTTTGCTATAGTAGGCATCATTTTTACCGAGAACCAGTTTATCATGAAGTGCACCTGCAATATTATCAATATTATTATAAACATTATCTAAAGATTTATATTCACTTAAAAGTTTAATAGCCCCTTTTTCTCCTATACCCTTAACACCAGGAATATTATCTGAAGCATCTCCCATTAAAGCCTTCAAATCAATCATTCTAATAGGTTCAAATCCATAAGTTTCTTGGAAAACGCTTTCTGTCATCATAATGTAATCTTTTGATCTAAGCAATTTAACAACAGTTTCTTTACTTATAAGTTGAAGAAGATCTTTATCACTACTTACAATTAAAGCCTCAAAATTATCATCGCTTTCCGTCCATTTAGAAATAGTACCAATGATATCATCTGCTTCATAACCAGGACATTCTAGGTATTTAATTCCCATAGCGGTTAATATTTCTTTAGCTATTGGAAATTGCATCTTAAGTTCATCAGGTGTTTCCTTTCTTCCGCCTTTATAATCGGCATATTTCTCATGTCTAAAGGTTTTACCAACATCAAAAGCCACCATCATATATTGAGGTTTTTCTTCATACACAATTTTATTAATCATATTAACAAAACCATACAAACCATTTGTCGGAAATCCATCTTTATTTCTCATAATATTGCCACTATAAGCAGTAGCATAATAACTTCTAAAAAGAATATTATTACCATCAACTAATACAATTTTACTCATAACATCACCAAGTCTTTCTATAACAAGTATATCAAAAAAAAGACTTAAAATAAAGTATTTATTCATTATTTTATTTAGATAATTATTTCCCAGGAAATATTTTTTGTCACTCGGAGCCTATAGTTTCCTTGTGTACATTAAAGCCCAAAGTCTTTAATGTATAAATTGAAGCCTCAGGTCTTTAATTCTAATTTAGTATTAAAATAATATTGTTAAAACGAATAATAAATGATATAATCAAATTAATAAGGAGGAAAAAGAATATGGCAAAATTTTGTGAAAATTGTGGAAAAGAATTAGCAGAAAACCAAGATATATGCCTAAATTGTGGTGTAAAAGCAAAAAATAAAGATATAAAAGAAATAACTACTGAAGATAAAAGTGCCAATACAGGTTTTATTTTAGGCTTGATATCAATTATAGCATGGTTACTTCCATTAGTGGGTTATCCAGTAACAATATGTGGAATAGTATCAAGTTCAAAAGGATTAAAGTCTAGTAATGGTAAGGGCAAAGCAAATGCAGGTTTAATTCTTTCAATAATATTTCTAATAGCAACAGTTATTAATTCCATAATGGGTGTAATAATAAACTTAAATAAATAATAAAAAATATTTCCCAAATTATTTCCCGGGAAATATTTTTTTTAAAATAGACTAAGCTGACTAGTTTCTGGCATACCATTAAAAATACCCATAACTTTCATTTTATCAATTAAAGTTTGTGATACTTTACATCTCGTTTGAAAATCTTCAATACTAATAAATGGAGCTTTTTCTGCTTCTTTTTCAATGTTTTTAGCAACAACATCCCCAAGACCATCAATAGCCCTAAATGGAGGAATAATAGTCTTATCATCTTCTACTGTAAAGATAGAACCCTTACTTTTATATAAATCAAAAGGAGCAATTTTAATACCTCTAGCAGCCATTTCTAAAGCAACTTTTAAACATTCAGATATACCATTTTCTTTATTAGAAGCATCATAGCCCTTATTCTCAATTTCTACAATAGCGGATTTAATACTGTCATATCCTTTAATCATAGAATCAATATTAAAGTCAGTTGCTTTAGTAGTATACCAACTAGCATAGAAATACACAGGCATATGTACTTTATACCATGCAATTCTAAAAGCACTTATAACATAAGCCGCTGCATGCGCTTTAGGAAACATATATTTGATTTTAAAACAACTATCAATAAACCATGGTTCAATACCGGCCTTCTCCATTGTTTCTCTATGTTTAGCCCAAGTGTCAGGGTCTTTACTAGCTTTGCCTTTACGAACAAATTCCATTATTTTAAATGCTTTAATAGGTTCAACACCATGATACATAAGATAAACCATTATATCATCACGACAGCCAATAACATCCTTAAAAGGAACAACATTATTAATAATAAGATCTCTAGCATTACCAAGCCATACATCAGTACCATGGGAAAGACCTGATATCTTAATAAGTTCTGCAAATGTTTTAGGTTTAGTCTCCGCTACCATGGAAATAGTAAAAGGAGTACCAAACTCAGGAATACCAAGTGTACCAGTATCACACATAATCTGTTCATTAGTAACACCAAGTACTTTAGTAGAAGTAAATATACTCATAGTATCCTTATCATCAAGAGGAACTTTAAGAATATCAGTACCAGATAATTCTTGAATAAGTCTAAGTTGTGTAGGATCAGAATGCCCTAATATATCAAGTTTAAGTAAATCTTGGTCAATAGCATGATAATCAAAGTGTGTCGTTCTCCATGCACTAGTAGGATCTTCAGCAGGAAATTGGAAAGGAGTAAAATCAGATACATCCATATAATCAGGAACAACAACGATACCACCAGGATGTTGACCAGTTGTTCTCTTAACACCAGTACATCCCATTGCTAGTCTCTCAATTTCACAATTTCTTTTATTCATAATACCTTTATCTTCAAAGTAACCTTTAACAAAACCAAAAGCCGTTTTATCTGCTACAGTACCAATTGTACCAGCTCTATATACATTATCAACACCAAACAATACTTTAGTATATTCATGAGCAGAAGCTTGATTCAAATCTGAAAAATTAAGGTCAATATCAGGAACCTTATCAGCATTAAAACCAAGGAAAGTAGCAAACGGCATATCCTGTCCATCTTTATACATCGGTTCGCCACATTTAGGACAAACCCTATCAGGTAAATCAAATCCACTAGAATAAGCAGCACCTAAATCATTACCATTATCATCTTTAAAAATACTATTCTTACATTTAAGACATCTATAATGAGCCGGAAGAGGATTAACTTCGGTAATACCCATCATCGTTGCTACAAATGAAGAACCAACACTACCTCTTGAACCAACCAAAAAGCCCTCATCATTAGAGTGTTTAACAAGTCTCTGAGCAATTAAATAAATAGGGTCAAACCCACCACCAATAACACCACCTAGAGATTTTTTAATTTTACTATCTAGTGCCTTATCATTCATCTCTCCATCTTCTTCACTCCAATGTTTTTTAATATAATCACTAACAAGCTTCTTCACTTCATCAAAACCACTAATTAAAGTATTATGTAAATTTTCAAACAACTTAGAATCAAGTTCTTCATCACTAATATTAGGCTTTTCTTCACTAATAATTTCTTTCCAGCATTTGTAGACAATATCACCATATAATTCTTTAGATATTCTCTCTTCAATATTATGAGGCAAATCATCACCATACCATTCTTTTGCCCTATCAAATACTAAGTCAGTAACAACTCTAGGACAATCTAAATAAGAATTACCATCATCACTTTTAACTCTTGGTGAAAAAGGAATACCACCGGTATCAATAATAACCTCAATCTCATCTACCATATCAAGAACCTTATTAGTATTAGTAACAACTATTTCATAGGCAAGTTCATCACCTAGAAAAGCAAAATCATTAAGCATTTCTTCAGTAGTTCTAAAGTGCTGAGAAGGAATGCTCTTAATACTACTTTTAGCAAGAGGATGTCTACCACCACCAGGAACTTTTTGATTAACAATAATTTCTCTAAATATCTTATCTTCTCTACTAAAATGATGTACATCACCAGTAGCCACAATAATCTTACCTGCTTCTTTAGTAGCATTGACAATTTTTTTAATGTGATCTTTAACTTCATTAACATCTTTAAAGTCACTAGTTTGAATTAAATGGTCGTATACTTCGGGAGGTTGTACTTCAACATAATCATAGAAATTAATAATATTAGTAAGTTCTTCTCCCTCTTTACTTCTTCCTTCAATAAAGACCTCACTTTCGTAGCAGCCACTACCAATAATAAGACCTTCTCTAAGTTCATTAAGTTTACTTCTAAGAATTCTTGGAGTTTTATATAAATAGGTAGTATTAGCAAGAGAAATAATCTTAAATAAATTTTTAAGACCAGTCTTATTAAGAGCAATAGCATTAAAATGATATGTTCTACCAAACTTATATATTTCATCTTTTGGAATAAGCTTTTCTAAATCACTAATCTTTTCAAAGTTTTGCATAAATAATTTACCAAGCATTTTATAAAATACCAAGGCAGTTCCCTCAGCATCATAATCAGCTCTATGATGAGCATCTTCATCCCATGGAACATTATATCTTTTAACTAAAGCAGATAAACTATGTCTAGCAAAACCAGTATCGAGTGCTCTAGATAGTTCTAAAGTATCAATAACAGTATTTTTAAATTCACCAAAACCATATTTCTTCATAGCCATTTCAATAAAAGAAATATCAAATTTAGCATTATGAGCAACCATTGGATTATCTCCAGTCCACTCTAAAAATCTTTTAGTAACATTCTCTTCATTATCTTTACCCTTAACCATCTCATCAGTAATACAAGTAAGTTCAGTAATTTTATCAGGAATATGTCTACCGGGATCAATTAATTCATCAAATCTATCAATAATAATTCCATCTTTAATCTTAACAGCACCAATTTCAATCATTTGGTCAGCCCCACCAGCATTAAAACCAGTAGTTTCAGTATCAAATACAACATACGTCATATCTTTAAGCATTCTATCATCAGGTCTAACTACAATATTAACAGTATCATCAACGACAGTAAGTTCCGTACCATATAAACCTTTAAATTTTTTATTAGGATCTTCTTGTTTCTTATTATAACCTTTAATAATATCGTAAGCAATAGGAAAAGACTGACAACCATTATGGTCGGTAATAGCAACTCCCCTATATCCCATGTCAATACACCTACTAACAAGTTCACAAGTATGTTTACCTAAATCAACTTTAGTAATTCCATCCATTTGACTCATCATCGTATGTGCATGAAGTTCAACTCTTTTAATTTCAGCATTATCTACTATTTTTTCATCAGTAGTACCTTCTACTTTATCTACATCTTTATATCTTGTAGTAAATGTAAGCTCATTAGCAAACTTATCCATGGCAACCCTACCATAAAAATTATACCATGAACCAACCTTAAGTAAATCTTTAATTCTAGCATATTCATCATTATCTTTAGTAAATAATTTAACATAAATACTATCAGTATTATCTGTAACTTTAAGAGTAATAATCTTATATCCACTCTTAGATTCAAAGAAATCCATCCCAAAAATCATACCATTAATCGTAATGTTATCAACTTCATATAATAAATCTTTAATAGGAGTAATACTAGTATCTCTTTTAGGTCTAAAATATTTTTTTTCTTCTACTTTTACTTCAGGAACACTCTCTTTTTTAGGAGCAAAACTACCAGTAGGAATATTAACAATTTTATCATTTTCTATCATATTTAAAATATCATTTTCAGCATCATTACATAAATTAAAAATAATATTACCATTAAAACCATATCTATTAAGCATAGTATTCAAATATTCCTTCTTTTCTGTCATATAAGAAAGTTCAGCCTTATTATAAACATCAAATAAATAATTACCATCCTTAATAGATAACTTTCTATCAATAAAGGTTTTATATTTAACACTTTCATTACAAAGAATATCAATAAGCTTATCAAAATAATCATCGATATAATTATTACTATCATCATCTGTATTAATAATAATATGAATATCTTTAATAGCATTAAAAGTATTCATAATTCTATTACATAATTCTTCATAAATATATATAGGTAGTACTTTATCATTATCAATAATAAACTCCCATAAATTATTCTTATCATAAACAATAATTTTATTAATACTAGAGTTTTCTAAGTAATCTTTACTCATACCAATTTGGTTAAGTAATTTTTCCATTTTATCTTGCATTATACCACCTAAACTTCCTAATTAATATTGTACCAAAAAAAAGAAGTAAATTAAACATCTTTACATCTTTTTTACAAACTTTTTTTCACTCCGAGCCTATCGTCTCTTCCGTGCTATAGAAAGCCTATAGTCTTTCTATAGTAATTTAGAGTCTTTATTAAAAAGTCTCTAAATTAATCTATCTTTTTAAGTGTTATCTGCAAAATAATCTAATAATTTTCCAGATACATCTTCCATCATTTTTAAATAAACAAAAATTGCCTCATAATAATCATCAACAGAGGGATTATCTTTAGTTACATCAACAATCTCTCTATTAAAAACAACATCAAAATGTAAGTTATTTAACTCACTAATTTGTTTAAAGATAGCAATATCTTCTTTCATAGAAGATATAATTAAGTCTGCTTTTTCTTTAGTATCAAGTAAAACAAAATCACTAACTAAATTATCAAAATCTTCTTGTTTCATCATTTTCTCATACTAGGATAATTATAATCAACCATTATAATATCATCATTTTTCTTTTTAATACCAAATTTACCAAGGACAGCTCTGAGTGGATTATTCTTTTGAATATTTATTTTACTATTTTTTACTGAGCTAGTATCTCTTTGCAAATTAGTAGTATTATTTAAATTGGTACTACCACGAGAATTAGTATTATTCTGTGAATTAACATTACTTTGTGGTGCTAACTTCTTTTTATAATTATTAGCCATGTTAGCAATAGCAGCACTTAAACTTTGTTTTTCTGTATCAGTAAGAGCCCATTTACTATTGCCATAAAAACTACAAAGATTTGAAAAGGCAACATTAATTTCATTAGCAATTACATTAAAATTATTTTCATTAGCGGATTTAAGTTTATCAATAGCGGCAGATAGTTTAGTAATATTTTGTACTTGTCTATCAATTAATTTCATAGCACTTTCAGTACTTTTTATACCTCCTAAAAATTCTTCCGCTTTTGTTTTTTGATATTGTTCTTTCAATCTTTCTAATACACCTTGCTGTCTTCTGTTTTCAATTCCTATCCTAGTGATTATTGGATCTAAAATATTAAATATGTTATCTTCTAAAACGTCATTGTTTAAAACACTATTATAGTTACTAGAACCCATAAATATTCCTCCTATCTACCATAATTATAACATATAATTAATATTTTACATATATAAAAGGCGTCACTTTACAAAAAAAATTAATTAATCAACAATAATTGTGGATAAACAGAAAAATCACCCATTATATTATGAGTGATTTTCATTTTCTAAATATTTTTTAATACCATTAGCGGACAAAGTAGCACATTTGATTCTAGAAGGTTGTTTACTAGTGTCATCAAATGCTAAAAGTTCTTTTAATAAATCTTTATCATATTCCTCTTCATTAATCATTTTCAAATAATTATCAATAATATAGATAGCCTCATCCTTAGTTTTGCCAATAAGCATATTCATCAAAATATTAGTAGAAGAAATACTAATAACACAAGCTTCACCTTCAAAAGAAGCATCTACAATAATATTATCTTCAATCTTTAAATAAATATCTAAATTATCAATACAACTAACATTTCTTGTATTAATTTTAATAAAACTATCGTCACTAGTATGTTTCATATTGGCATTTTGATAATTATCTAAAATAATACTTCTTTTTAAATCTCTATCCATTATAATATTTCCTTCCATATATTGCCACTATTTTTAAGTACATTAATAAGTAAATCTATTTCTTCTTTAGTATTATAAAAACTTAAACTAATTCTAACTGTATTACTAACATTAAAAACATTATCAAGCATTTTAGCACAATGATTACCAGCCCTTACACAAATATTATATTTATCTAAGTAAATAGCGGCATCTTGAGCAAATACACCTTTGATATTGAAAGCAACAATATTAGTATCATTATTTTTATTATAAACTTCAATAAAGTGAATCTTATCAAGTTCACTAATCAAATATTTACGAAGATCTTTCTCATAGGCATTAATATTATTCATACCAATATTTTCTAGATAGCTAATAGCCTCACTAAGTCCTAGTACACCCTCTATATTAGGAGTTCCACCCTCAAGCCTAGTAGGTATTTCTCTAAGTTCAACATAGCCATCTTTAGTAAACATAGCATTCATTCCACCGCCATAGTTCATAGGTGTAATTTTATCAAGTAAATCAAATTTTGCATATAAAACACCAATACCAGTAGGTCCATACATTTTATGACCAGAAAAAGCCATAAAATCAATATCATCATCTTGAACATCAATTTTCTTATGGGGAGCACCTTGAGCAGCATCAACAACTACAAAAATATTATTATCATGAGCAATCTTACTAATCTCTTTAATTGGTCTTTCATCACCAATAACATTAGTAACATAAGCAAGTGAAACAACCTTTGTTTTATCAGTAATACTATTTTTAAAGTTTTCAACAGTAACTTCATGTTGTTCATTTAAAGGGATATATTTAACTTTAATACCAATCTCTTTTTGTAAAATAAACCAAGGAATAATATTAGAAGCATGCTCACTTAAAGTGATAAGAACTTCATCATCTTTTTTTAAATAATTTCTAAAAAAACCACTTACAATCATATTCATACCATTAGTAGTACCACTAGTAAAAACAATTTCTGATGTTTCTTTAGCATTAATAAAATGTCTAACCTTTTCTCTTGTACCTTCATATAGACTATCAACAATAGCACTATTTTTATAATCACCTCTATGTGCATTAGCAGTATATTCTGTATAATATTTACAGATAGCTTCTTTAACACATTTAGGTTTTAAAGTAGTAGCACCATTATCAAAATAAACAACATTATTAGCAAGCATTTCAAAATCATTTCTATTCATTTATTCACCTCCTATTTCATCCAAAATTCCAAGTATTTTCTCTCTATGTTCCATATCAGGATTAATATTAGAAAGAATCATACCTTTAACAATTAGTTTAACAGAATCACTATATGTTATTCCTCTACTCATTAAATAAAACAAATCTTCTTCACTGATATTTCCAATTGTAGAGCTGTGAATAGCGGTAACATCTTCTTCACTAATAAACATATTAGGATTAACTCTATTTTCTGAATCATCAAGAGCAACAATTTTAGTACTTTGATTTAAATAACATTCTTTGATTCCATTATTAACATAACTATTAATATCTAAATAATTAGAACTATCCTTATTAGCAACAATTCTATTAAAAATATCACTAGAAGTTTTATTATCTAAATGATACACATTAATTTTATAAAAGTTATCATTAATATTAATACTAGAAAAGTTATATTTAATCGCAGCACCACTCTTATTAAGATTAATATTAACTATCTCATTACACTTATTATTGTAATAAAATTTACTAATAATTAAAGAAGAATTATATCCTAAATCATATCTTACATTAAAAGAAATGCTATCATTATCAGAGTATTCAAATAAACAAATACATTTATTATCACAAATATTTATGTTAATATTAATATTATTAGAATCAATATAATCGATAAAATAATTACCATTTTCTTTAAAAGTAATACTATTATTATCGATAATTACATCATTGCTAATAAAAGGAATAATTTTATTATTAACTACTCTTATTTTATTCATAATTTTCCTCATCAGTTATAGCATATTCATCATTTAAATAATTATTATAACCATTTTTTTCAATATCAAAAGCTAAAGAATAATCGCCAGTTTTAACTATTTTACCATTACTCATGATATGAACAAAATCAGGATTTAAATATTCAAGTATTTTTGGATGATGGGTAATTATCATAATAGAAGTATTTGGATATTCATCTTTATATTTTTTAATATTTTCACCAACAATTCTTAAACTATCAATATCAAGACCAGAATCAAGTTCATCCAAAATAATAAATTTTGGAGTAAGAAGTTTTATTTGTAATACTTCATTTTTCTTTTTTTCACCGCCAGAAAAACCAACATTAAGACTTCTATGAATTAAATCTTTATTCATAGATAATTCCTCTGCTCCATTTTCACATTTTAAGATAAAGTCATATAAACCAATTCTCTTATTATTAATGCTCCCAATAGCAGTTCTTAAAAAATCTTGATTACTAACTCCTTCAATTTCCATAGGATATTGCATAGCAAGAAAAATTCCTTTCTTTGCCCTTTCATCTGTTGATAAAACATTAAGATTGTCACCATTAAAAATTATTTCTCCATTGATAACTTTGTAATTAGCGTCACCCATAATAACTCTTGATAAAGTTGATTTACCAACTCCATTTTGACCCATTATTGCATGGATTTCACCATCATTAATAATCAAATTAAAATTATTTAAAATAACTTTGTCACTAGTGGTTACTTTTAAATTATTAATCTTTAACATAAATATCCCTCGTTTCCCTTATAATTATATCACTTTTCTTTATTTTTGAAAATAATAATATTATAAAAAGAAGTATAAATAACTAATATTTATACCTCTAATCTTTATACACAAAATCTTCTATTTTCTTTCTATTATTAGGCCTTCTAATTTTTCTTAAAGCTTTTGCTTCTATTTGTCTAATCCTCTCTCTAGTAACACCAAATTTTTGTCCCACCTCTTCTAGAGTCATGCACCTTCCATCATCAAATCCAAATCTAAGTTTTATTACTTCTCTTTCTCTGTCAGTAAGAACATTAAATACATTCTCAAAAGCTTCTCTTAATGCTCTATTAAAAATATATCTTTGTTCATTGTTATCAGTATCAGGAATAAATTCAATTAATTCAGAATCTTCATCTTCTCCTATCTTTGTCGATAGAGAAACGGGATCTAAAATAAGTTCTTGATATTCTCTTACCTTTTCTACAGATATACCCATTTCATTAGCAATCTCATTTTCATTAGGTTCTCTATTAAGGTTAGAAGTAAGATTCCTATAAATTCTTAAATATTTATTTATACTATCAACTAAATGAACTGGATATCTAATTGTTCTTGCTTGGTCTGCAATAGCTCTAGTAACTGATTGTCTAATCCACCATGTAGAATAAGTAGAAAACTTATATCCTTTAGTATAATCAAATCTTTGTATAGCTTTCATAAGTCCAATATTGCCTTCTTGTATTAAATCTAAAAAAGGAAGTCCCCTACCAGTATATTTTTTAGCAATAGAAATAACTAATCTTAAATTAGCATTACAAATAGTTTCTCTAACGGAAATGTATTTAATAATATAATCAAACTGAGTATTTAAATAATCATAATTATAAGAATCATCACCTATACTCTTATCAACAATATCACTAACTAACTCATTATTAGGAATAGTAATATCATTTTTATTTCTACCATTTATACTTTCCCATAAATCAATATATTTATTTATAATTACCTTATCAACTTCGCATACGCTTTTAGCAACAATACTAAGTTTTTTCTTTAGTTCGTAGCGGTCAATTGAAGCAATAATCTTTGAGATATCATAAAAAGTAATATTATAATTATCATCAAAATAAGCAATTTCAATTTTATCTTTTAAATTAGCCAACAAATTAAAGTATTCTTTTTCCTCTTCTGCAGTAAGTAAAGGATATCTAGTACTCTCATTAAGATATAGCTTAACAAAATCATTACCATTATCAAAAAAATTATCATCAAAATCAACTTCATCTTCTATAGTTTCTTCTTCAATAAGATTGTAGAAGAAACTATACTTTTGTTTAATTTCATTAGCATTTTTAGAAGTTTTAATTAAGTCAGCAAAATACTTTTCTACATTTTCTTCTCCGTATTTTTCTACTAATAAAAAGCAATTATCATCATTTATTAGTAGGTTCTTTAAATCTAAAGAAAGATAAACAGGATAGTATTTTTTTGTTAGACTATCTTGCTCTTTTTTATTAGCATTATAATACAATGTAACAAATAAACCATTAACTTCTGCTTCTCCATATTTATTAATAAGTTTTTGATAATTTTTATAGTCAAAACTTTTTATTTTTTTTATTTCTTCAATAATAATTTTATCTTTATCAGTCATTGTAAACCTCCTCATATCAGGATAACCCATTTAACTAATCGAGTAATTATTCTAGCACATAAATAAAAAAAAGTCAAACAATTTACAATTGCTTGTACTCTTTTGTAATAATATCTAAGTCTTTAATTAATTTATCTGCTTCTTCCCAAGATTTAAGTTTAACACCAGAAGCATATTTATGACCACCGCCGCCATATTTAGTAGCAATATCATTAACATATGGACCTACAGATCTAATATTTGCTCTAATCAAATTACTTTTAATATCCTCTGATAAAAATACCCATACAATAATCTCATTAACAAATTTCAAATCATTAATCATATTACCGGCAGCGGCACTATCGACACCATATTCTTTCATTAATTTATCAGTAAGTTTAACATAAGCAACTCCATTTTCAGTTAGAGTAAGATTTTGATAAATATAACCTTCAAATCTAACCTCTGCAATTGGTCTTTGATATAGATAACCATATAATTTTGTAAAATCAATATTAGTATCTTTAAGAAGCCTAGTTACGAGTTCGAATGTTCTAGGAGATGTATAATCATGTAAAAATCTATCAGTATCACCAACAATACCTAAAAATAATTTTTCTGCACAACTCTCACTTAAACTAATATTATTTTCATAAACAAACTCTAAAATAAGTTGACTAGAACTACATGCATTATCATCAATAATCTCAATATTAGCATATTTATCAATAATAGGATGATGATCAATTTTAATAACAAACTCAAAATTATTAATATCAGCCCCATCAATTCTTTTAATATCAGGAGTATCTAAAACAATACATAATGATTTGTTAGTATTTAGATTATCAATCTTATCTTGACTACCAAAAAACTTAAATCTACTAGCGGGATTTCCAACAGCATAGACTTTTTTATCAGGAAATAATTCTAAAATAATATTCTTTAATGCGAATTGCGAACCAAGAGCATCTGGATCAGCCCCTATATGTCTGGCAATAACAACATTATCATATTCTTTAATTTTTTCAAATACTTGTTTATATATATTCATAATCCGCCTATTTAATTAAATTGAAAGTATCCCTTGCTATCATAACTTCTTCATCAGTAGGAACAATATAACATGGTATCTTAGAACCTTTTTTAGTAATAAGCCTAAACTCTCCACGAACATTATTAGCAGTTTCGTCAATTTCAATACCAAGAGCAGAAAGACCATCAATAATTTGTTTTCTAGTCATAATAGAGTTTTCACCAATGCCACCTGCAAAACAAATAGCATCAACGTCTTTTAATGGACACCATAATTTAGCAATGTATCCTACTATTCTATTAACAAATAATTTTTGAGCAAGTTCACATCTTTCATTACCTGATTTTATACCATCTTCAATATCTCTTGAATCACTACTAAAACCAGATATTCCTAAAAGACCACTCTTTTTGTTTAAATCATTAAGAATTTCCTCCATAGTCATACCTGCCTCTTTCATCATATAAGGGATAACAAAAGGATCAATATCACCACTTCTAGTTCCCATTATTAAACCAGAATTAGTAGAAAAACTTAAACTAGTATCAAAACATTTTCCATTTTTAATACTATAAATAGTACTTCCATTACCTAAATGACAAGATATTAAATTTACATCTTTCTTGCCAAGATAATTTTGCATATATTCAGTAATATATTGATGACTTATACCATGAAAAGCATATCTCCTGACACCATATTTTTCATACCATTCATAAGGAATAGCATACATATAATTTTCTTCAGGCATAGATTGAGGAAAACCTGTATCAAATACAGCAACAGCAGTAGCATCAGGAATATATTCCTGAAAAGCTTCAATTCCCATTAAATTAGCAGGATTATGAAGTGGAGCAAGATGGAATAATTCACGAATAGTATTAGTAACATCATCATTAATAATTGTACTATTAGCATACTTATCTCCACCATGAACAACTCTATGACCAACGCCTTTAATTTCACTTAAATCCTTAACAATATTATAATTTATTAATTCTTCAGTTAAAATCTTAACAGCGGCCTCATGACTTTCTAATTTAGCCTCTTTCTTAATTTTTTCACCATTTACTTTGATAGTATAAAAACTACCATCAATTCCAATTCTTTCAAATACTCCGCTGATAAGAACTTTCTCACTAGGCATATCAAATCCAGTAAACTTTAAAGAAGAACTACCAGCATTAATAGATAATATAATCATTAAAACACCTCTTTCCTTTTAGTATTATATCAGATTTTTAATTATTTAGGAAGAACAAATTAACATAAAAAAGAAAAAGTATTATAAATAAACAAAAAAAGAAGTAAAAACTTCTATTTTTTAATAAGAATATTATTCCATGTCATTCATTAGTACTGGAAGAATTTGTTTCTTTCTAGAGACAATTCCTTTTAAGAAATCACCTTGTTTAATATTCTTAATACCAAATGCTGACTCTAAAACTTCTTTAGCCCTATCACTATATAAAACATAGGTACCATTCTTTAAAATATCTGTAACAAATAAACAAACAAATAAATAATTGTTACTTTCACTAACAGTATTAAGAAGTTTAACATAATCATCCTTTTCATTTAAAACTTCTTCAATATCCATTGTAATAACTTGACCTAAACCAACCTTACCATTATCAATTGTATAACTCTTATAATCTTTATATAAAACTTGTTCTTTAGTCATACCAGTAAGAGAAGAACCAGCACGTATCATCTTATTACCATAAATATTATAATCAACTTTAGCTATTTTACTAAGTTCTTTTACAGCTTCTTTATCAATATCAGTAGTAGTAGGACTCGTAAGAATTAAAGTATCAGACAAAATACCTGATAACATAAGACCAGCCATTGCTTTTGGAATAGCCACTCTATTTTCTTTATATAACTTATAAATAATCGTATTAGTACTACCAACAGGCATATTTCTAAAACTAATAGGCATGTTAGTACCAATTGTACCGATATTATGATGATCAATAATTTCTAAGATATTAGCATCCTCAAGTCCGATAGCGGATTGTTCATAAGAATTATGATCAACTAAAATAACATTTTTTCTACTTCTAAAACCAACATCAGAAAATCTAATAATACCATTACACCTGCCTTTACCATTTAATACAGGATAATAACTATATCTCGTTTTATTAGCAATCTTGATAAAATCATTAACACTATCATTTTCATTAACACATAAGATTTTTTCAGTATTTATAATAGTGGTAACATTATTACATAAACTAAATATTTTAGTAGTCTCCAAAGTATGATATCCAGTTACAATAATATTTACCTTATTTCTTTTAGCAATTTTTAAATGCTCCTCTTTAATTTGCCCATTACCAGTTATAACAATAAGTTTAACCCCAGAATTAACAGCATATTCTAATATACTATGCCTATTACCAACAATCAAAATACTATCATGAGTAAGATTAACTTCTTCCATAAAAGTAGTACTCTTGTAAGCAGCTACCATAAGATTACCATTAATATCATCATCAAATCTAAGAAGAGGAGTACCCTTAATAACTTCACAAATATTATCATAAGTAGCATCTACATAACTATAATTAAAAGAAAACTGATCTTTAGCAATATCTTTCATACTAAGAATACCAAGCATATTTTTATCTTTATCAACAACAGGAATCTTACTAATACCAACCTTATTCATTCTGAAATAAGCTTCATAAATAGAATCCTTTTCCTTAACCGTATAATTTTTAGTATATCTTAAATCTTTAACTTTAATATTAACATCATTTAAAAATATAGGCTCTGGTACATCAAAGTAATTAAGAGCAAACTTAGATTCCAAATTAATAGAACTAAGAACAGCAGGAATAGTATTCATACCCAATTTATTTTTCAAATAAGATAGTGTAATAGCGGCAGTAACACTATCGGTATCGGGATTTCTATGCCCAAATATATAAACTTTTTCCATTATTAATCACCTCTAATAAATTTCCTTATTATTCATTTTATATTCATTAAATAACTCTAAACATTCATCATGATCAAGTTCTAAAAGTTCCAAAGTAGTAGTATCTTTATTTTCTAAATATCTATAAATAAAGTCATCTCTAAATCCAATATCTTCAGCATCTTTTAAATTAGTACCATAATAAACTTTCTTAATATTCGCCCATATAATAGCGGATAGGCACATAGGGCAAGGATAACCAGTAGCATATAAAATACAATTAGATAAGTCATGAGTACCAAGTATTTTTCCTGCTTCTCTAATAGCCATAATTTCAGCATGAGCAGAAGGATCATGTAGTTCTAATACCCTATTTGAAGCTATACTAATAATATTACCATCTTTATCAGTTATTACTGCTCCAAAAGGTCCACCTTTATTATCATTCATCGTTTTTCTAGCTTCTTCAATACCAAATTTCATAATATTATTCATAACTATTCCTCTTTTCTATATTTTGTATGTAAATACTTTAAAGATGTATTGCTACCAACTTCACCTAAAAAATTATCATATATATCTTTTATATCAGGATTCATTGAAGCACATCTAATTTTCATTCTTTTATCACTTTTATATAAAGCATTCATTCTTTTATTTTTTAAGTTTTTATTTAAAGGAAACACTCTAGGCTGACCTCCACCAGAAATACAACCGCCCTCACAGGCCATAACTTCAATAAAGTCATAATACACTTCATTATTTTTTATTTTTTCAATTATTTTTCTAGCATCGCCAGTACCATTAATTATAGCCACCTTAATAGGAATACCATTAATTTTAATCATAGCTTCTTTAACATTAGAAGTACCTCTAATAGACTTAAAATTAAGAAGTCTACTTTTAGGGTATCTTTTATAAAGAATATGATAAACCTCTCTTAAAGTGGCTTCAGTAACACCACCAGAAGTACCAAAAATAATACCTCCACCACTTCCCTTGCCAAGTAGATTATTATAACCACTATCTTTAAGTTTTGCAAGGTTTATTTTTTCTTTTTTCAAATATTTAGTCAGTTCCCTAGCAGTAATAACAAGATCAATATCATTATACTTAAGAATTTCTGCTTTTTTACTAGTACAAGGAGTAATAGCAATACTAATAATATCTTCTCTCTTAAGATTATTAATTTTACAAAAATAATTATTAATAATAGAACCCATCATTGAAATAGGACTTTTGCAAGAAGACAAATTATCTAAATATTCAGGATAAAACATTTCACAAAACTTTACCCATGAAGGACAGCAACTAGTAAACATTGGTAAATTATGATCAGATTTAATTCTATTAACCAGTTCATTAGCTTCTTCCATAACAGTAAGATCCGCTCCAAAAGTAGTATCAAAAACATAATCAGCACCAATCATTTTAAGAGCAGTAATCATTTTTCCTTCTACATTAGCTCCAGGTTTCATATTAAATTCTTCACCTAAACTCACTCTAACAGCAGGAGCAGTTTGTATTACAATAACTTTATTACTATGTAAATATTCTTCTAATTTATCAGTTTCATCTTTTTCTGATAAACATTTATTTGGACAAACCAAAGTACAACTACCACAATAAATACAAGGATAAGTATCATTATTATACCCATATACACCAACATTAAACTTGCAAATATTTTTACATAATCCACATTCATCACATTTATCTTTATCAAATGTAATTGAAGGATTACCTAAAGAAATATTAACTCTCTTATCACTAATATCTTTCATACTACCAACATCCTTATAATCTTATATAAACCATTATATCATTAAAATAGTATTTTTAAAACAAAAATTATTATCTTTTTATGGACACTGTAAGCCGTAAATGTCTTACCAGTGGCATAAGAAGCCAAAGTCTTCTTATACTGTATCATCCATACCTAATTTATATAAGCTATAACTATATATAAAAAATCTATCAACAATACCTGTTGATAGACTAAATTCTAGATAGTAGTTCCAAAGTCGCTATTAACATAACTACTACCATATAATAAAAATATAATAGCAATAAAGATAATGACAATAATTGAAAAACAAAAATATGATCTAGCAAAATTTTTAAGGTTAATATTCTTAGTACCACCAAACGAAAATACTAGTAGTAGAATAAAACCTATAAAAGGAATAGAAAATAATAATTCATATCCAAAGTATCCCCACATAGAGATAGGTTTGTATTCATAAGGCACATTTTTATTATCCATAACATCTTCCTCCTTATATAAAAAGAATATCATACAAAACTAAAATTATCAATAAGAATTAGATGTTCTTTTTAATTTTTTACAAATAAGATTATCATTAATTTTTGGTAAGCTATAATTAAAGAAAGATAAAGTTTCCTTACACATATTAATATCAATAGAATTAATATACTCTATAGAAATAAGACTTATAACCTTATCATAATAAAAAGAAATACTAACTCTATCACTATTAAAACTTTTCTTTTCATAAAGAGATTTAATCTCATTTAAAATACTAATCTTCTTATCAATATTTATATCATTAGATAGTTCCATTTGTTTATCATTAATATCATTATATAGTTCCATTTGTTTATCATTAATATCATTATCATAACCACTAAATTCTAGTTTAATACTTTCGCCAGATAATAACTTTTTAACTCCAGATATTTTACCATCTATAATATCTTGAATAATATAAAATAATTTAGGCTTTTTATATTCAGTATAACAAATTTCATATATATCAATATCCCCATAAAAATCTTCACTTACTCCTACTTTATTAGCACTATGAATAATCATAAAAGGACCATCAAGTGTTCTTCTATAATTTTCTCCCATTTGTACTTTATGAAATATTTTTTCACCACATTTCCAAACAACCTCTTTTTGTAATTTCTTCAGAATATCAATATCATAATTAATAAAATACTTCTCTAATATACTACTATTAACATCATTTAGTTTATAATAAATCATAACTTTCCTCTTTCATTAAAAGTTTTAACAATCTTTTTATTAGCAGATTCTACTTTCATAGAACTCAAATATTTAAAATATGTTTTTCTAAGTTTATCAACATTAATATCATAATTATAAGACTTTAAAACAAAGTGATTTTTTTCAAACTCTTTATATTCATCAGAAAAAAGTTTAACTCTTTCAGCACATTCTAAACATACATAAATATTATATTCAAATTCTTTAGCCCTCTCACTACTAACCCTAATAGGATAACTTCTCTCATAATCATCAACTTCATAATAACTACCTTCATAAATCCAAATATCATGGCTACATTCATTTATATTTCTGTTTCTATTTCTTATGTAGTCACTAAAAGCAAGATTAATTAAAATTCTATTACTTTTATCATTTAAATATCCAATATTCTTTTTACCACTAATAATTTCTTCTAATTCCAAATATCTTTTAACATTAGGGTCTTTAGAGAGTAAAGTAAGTTCTTTCTTTAATTTCAAATATTCTTCTTTCTTCTTCTTTAATTCTTTAATTTTTTCTAATGCATCTAATCTTTCATTTTCTTTCATATTCTCCTCCTTATAAGTGTATTAATTACACATATTAATTCTATATAAAAATGTATTTATAATACATTCTTATCAATATTTTTATTACTAAACTTATATACTTTAGCGGGTTTCTTACCTTCAAAAACAATATATTTATTAGTATCTTCAATTATACCTAAACTAAGAAGTTTCTTTCTAAAGTTTCTCCTATCAAAAGTTTTACCTAAGATAGCCTCATAAGTCTTTTGAACTTCAGGAATGGTAAACCCCTTAGGAAATAAGTTTTTAAGAATATCCGAACTAACAATGAGTTTTTTTAATGTTTCAGTAGCGGACTTCAGTATTTCATTATGGTCATAAGCAAGTTCTTTAATTCTATCGATAGGCACCCAATCAGCATTATCTGTCTTCAAAGTCTTTTTTAGAACATGTACCTTTGAAGAATCAACAATACCAACATAACTAATAGCAATCATTCTCATACTAGGAGATCTATCAATTCTATCAAAAATACTAGATTGATATACCTTGACATCAGTAAGACCAGTTTTTTCAAATATTTCTCTCTTAACACATTCATCTAGTGTCTCATTATTATATAGAGCCCCACTAACTAATCCCCACATACCTTTAAAAGGTTCGTTAGTTCTTTTAATTAATAGTACTTTAATAGTACCTTTTTCTACTGTAAAGATACTTACAATAGCATGAATACCTTGATTTTTATATAAAGAGTATCCAGCTCTCACATAATCACCTCACAATTATATTATAAGTGTAATTTATACACTTGTCAATAAAAAAATAAAAAAATTAAGAATAAAGTTAACTTTAAAACTTAATTTTAATATCTTCTTTTTTATCAATATCTAATTTAAATAAATCTTTCTTTTCAAAAACAAACATTTTAGCAATAATATTAGAAGGAACAGATTCAACTAAATTATTATAACTAGTTACTACATTGTTATAATTAGATCTAGCATAACTTAATTTATTTTCTATTTCTTTTAGCGTATTTTGAAGATCTAAAAATTGTGTATTAGCTTTTAAATCAGGATAGGCTTCTACGAGAAACATTATATTATTAAAATTCTTATCAACTTTTTCAGTTTCTTCAATACTAAATTCATTCTTATTATAAGAAGTTCTCAAATCAGTTAACTCTTTTAAAGTGGAAGATTCATGTTTAGTATATCCTTTAACACATTCAATTATATTTGGAATTAAATCAAATCTTTGATTAAGTAAAACATCTATTTGAGCTTCACTCTCTTTTATTTTATTACTTTTTCTTATAAATAAATTATATTCTATTAAAAACCATCCTGATATTATTACTACTACTATTAAAATAATATTTATTAACATATTTTCACCTCTTATCTTGTCTCTATAGTTATTTTATTTACATAACCATTATCATCATAATCTATTGATATTTCATAGTATTGTAACTTATAACCATTAAAATCTTTTAAACTATCCTTAATTTCTTTAATTTTATCAGGATCAGTACCATAAGATACACCATCAAATATTACTTCTACCAAATGATTATTATTTTTCTTATTACTTTTTATAACATTATCAATTTGATAACCAGTTGAAGTACCACCTACAGTACCTTGATAAAATTCAAAATCCGAGTTAAAACTATTTATTTCTCTTTTCTTTTCATTTTCTTTTTGCTGTTGTTCAATTTTTTCTTGTTGTTCTTTAATCTTATCTTCTATTTCTTGCTGTTTCTTTTTTTCCTCATCTTTTAATTTTTGTATTTCTTCATTTCTTGCGTCTACTTTTAATTTTATATCACTACCAACTCTATATAATAAAGTACCTAAAGAAACTATAAAAATTATTATTACAATATAAAGAATAATTTTTCTTGGCTGCTTATTGTCTTGCTTTTTCATATTTTTATTATCTTCTAAAGAAATAGTATCATCAGTAAGTACATTTATATCAACATCAAATAATTTACTTATTTCCTTTAATTTATCCATATCTGGTTTTGTTTGATCTAACTCCCATTTAGAGATAGTTTGTCTAGTAACATCAAGTTTTTCCGCTAAAGCTTCTTGAGATAACAATGCTTTTTTTCTAAGTATTATTAATTTTTCATAAAATTTCATCCTTATTTCTCCTTTTCGTTCGATATTTTATCATCTAAAAGTAAATATTTCTAGCAATTTAAATTAGAATTTTGTCACTTTTAATTAACATTTATGTAAACTGCTATCATAATATAAGTTTATCATATATCTTTCTCTTTAACAACAAATAAATTAATTATTATAAAAAAATATATCAAAATAAATAAAAGTAAAAAGATATACTCAATTAAAATATATCTTTATACCTAATCATTTAAATTAATAAATGGTTCATAAACACTTTTATATTTATTTATACAATCATCTACATCAAACCAGTAAACATTAGTTAGAATGCCATCATAGGGATCAATTTCTGTTCTCTCTAATACACCACCAAGAGACTTCATTGTCCTATCAGAACCTAAATTATTTACATCACAATCTAACATAACTCTATCTAGTCCTAATTTTTGTGCTTCAAGTAAACCTAAATATAAATTAATTTTGTTGTATCCTTTTCTTCTTTCGGTAGGTCTAATACTATAACCAATATTGCCACCAAACTTTTTCATAGTTTCAGTTAAGTTCCATCTAACATTAATCGTTCCTATAATTTTATTATCGTTTTTTCTAATTAATAAAAATGTTTTTCCTGGACATCTACCCATTTTCTTAGCAAAACCTTCATTTTCCATATTTAAACATCTATCTAATGCTTGCTCAAAAGTAAAACCTTCTAACATTTTGTCTAAAGAACCAGATCCATTAATATCAGAATTATATTGAACAAACTCATCAAAATATTGTATTAATTCATCTTTCCTCTTTAAAGATGGTCTTTCTAAATAAAACTTTTCCACATATTTATCTTTATAGATATTATTAATATGCCTAACAATACCACTTCTATCAATACTAAAGAGTTCTGCTAAAGCCTCTGTATTTAACCAAACATCTTCATCTTGCAGAAGAACTTCAATCTTTGTATTTCCTTCTTCATCATTGTAAAATATTATATTTTTCTCATTTCCAATTACTTTATTATTCATTTTAATTTTCCCCCTCACATTATATTTTAAAAGGTGCCAGCACGTTATTTCATGGTGACACCTTCATTTTGTTATATATTTTAATGTATTATTGATAATAAATTATTATTTTCTCATTATCTTACTTCCCACAGCAGTTCTTATATTTCTTACCACTTCCACATGAAGTTTAAAATCCTATATTATCAGTATTATTTGTACTTATAGTATTATCTGTATTTATTGTATTCTGGTATTAGGTATCATCTGTATTATTTGTATTTATTGTATTATTTGTACTATAAGTATTTTCTAATGTGGACAAATTGTGGACATTGTCCACATCCGTTCACTGCAATCATTCTACTATATAATAATAGAATAAACAAATATGCGATTAAATAAATTACACATTTGTAATTCGTATATATTATATAATATTAGATTTTTATAGTCAACGAATCCAAGTAAAATCAAAAATCAATTTTATATTCTATAATCTTATTTATTGTTTCTGATTTTGATATATTATCAAATATTTCTGTTGCATATTTTCTTGAATCTTCTGTACTAGATATATAAAAGTTTTCTGTTGTTTCAATATTCTTATGTCCAAGTAAATCAGCGACATCTCTTATCTCTACTCCATTATTTAATATTTTGGTATCCTCTTAAATCATAAAATCTACATTTCTTTATACCTAACTCATTATGAATTATTTTAAATGGTATTCTAGTAATATCTGTTCCAAGATATAAACCGTTTTCTCTCATGAATATTAAATTTATTTTTTTAGAATCTTTATTACTTAATTCCTCTCTTACTATTCTATGTTCAACTACTTTACCAGACTGATTTTTAACATCTTCAACATTATAGTAAATATATCTTCTTCCATATATCTTTTTAAAATAATCTTGTTTCTTTTTATAATTTTGTAATGCTATCTTTAAGGTTTGACTTAAATGAATTTTTCTAGTTCCTGTTTCTGTTTTTGTAGTTCCAATATACCATCTACCTTTTCCATCTTTCGGTTTATCATAAACATTATGTTGTATATTTATAGTTTCTTTTTCAAAATCAATATCATCCCAAGTCAATCCACATACTTCTCCTGTTCTCATACCCGTATAGCAAGAAGTTAAAAAGACACAAGTAAATGTGTCATTATCATAAAATTATTAATAACGATAATTTAGATACTATTTGTAATGAATGTAAGACTGGTAGTAGAGGTTGCGTTCAATGTAAGAAAGAACTTATAAATAATATGACTGAATTTTTAAAAGATTATAGAGAAAAAAGAAGTTATTATGAAAATAATAGGGAAGAAGTAAAAAAAATACTACAAGAGGGTACAATTGCTGCTAAAAAACAAGCTGAAGAAACTATGAAAAAAGTTAGAGCAAGCATGAAATTAGATTACTTAGATAAGTAGTATTAATAAAAATCAAACTAATAAGGTTTGATTTTTAATTTGATTATTCAACATTTTTTAATGATTCAATCATATTTATTTTTTTTAAATTAAAATGTGTAACAATATTTACAATAATGGTAAATGTTGTTGTTATCAGTATTGAATAAATATAACTTATAGCAAAAACATTTCTATCAAACATTATATAATCTGGTTCACATGTTGATATAATAAAATGGCTTAAATAAGAACCAAATATTAATCCAATTATTATTCCTATTGTTGTTAATATAAATGTTTCACTGTTAATGTATTTATCAACTTCTTTTGGATAGAATCCTAGTACTTTTAATGTTGCTATTTCTCTTTTTCTTTCACTAATATTAATGTTTGATAAATTATATAATACAACAAAGGCAAGTGCAGTTGCTGCGATAATTAGAATTGCTACGATAGAATCTATTGATGATAACATGTCATTTATAGAATTTTTAATATCTTCGTTGTTAACTATTGCACTTACATATCCTTCGCTAATATATTTTGTATCAAACGATTCTTTTTCTTCGTTATTTATTTCTTTTAAATCTACTAAAAATGAATTAATATTATAATTATTAAATATATTATTGTATGTTTCTTTTGTTATATATATATATTGATTAATATAATTTTTTGTAATATAAGATACTTTTATTTCTTTATTATTATTTTCGTTATTTATTATTGCTAGTGTGTCTCCAATTTTAATATTTAATAGTTTTGATGTTTTTTCACTTATAATACAAGTATTATATGGAGGTTCTTCAATTTCTTTGCCATCATCTATATTAGATAAATATATTATGTTTTTTAATTCTTTAAAGTTATTTGGAGTAACTAAGGTTACATCTTGTTCTTTATTGTTATATTCTACTGTAATTGTTTGTGTATTAACTTCTGTAAATTTATTTATATCATTGTCATTAGTTATATAGTTTTTGATTAGGTTATAATCCTTATTTTCGTTAATTATTAAAGTTTTATCATATTTAAATATATTATTAAATTGATAATTAGTTACTTCTTTTATTGAATCTTTTAATCCGAAACCTGCTAATATTAATGCTGTACATCCAGCGATTCCAAAAATTGTAGTAAATACTCTTGCTTTATATCTAAAAATATTTCTAATTGTTATTTTTTCTGAAAATTTTATTTTTTTCCATATAAAGTTTATTTTTTCTATAAATATTTTTTTGCCACTTTTTGGATTTTTTGGTCTCATTAAATTAGCGGGTTTTTCTTTTAAGTTATGAATACAAACAAATATTGCTGTTCCACATATACAAAGTGTACATATTAGTAATCCTAATGCATTAAAACTACTATTAATTAAATATATGAATTTAGGTATAAAGAATAATTTTTTGTATATATTCCAAATTACATATGGTATTAAGTAAGAACCAATAAAAACACCAGATATACTTCCAATAATTGTTGCAAGTAAGGAATATATGATATATTTTAGTGTTATTTCAAAATTGTTATATCCTAATGATTTTAAAGTTCCGTTTTCTGTTCTATCTTCTTCAATCATTCTCATCATTGATATAAGACTTACTAATATTGATATTGCAAAAAATATTAAAGGAAAAATATTTCCTAGCTTTTTAATATTATCACTTGCATTTATAAGTTCTTTATATGATTCGTTATTTAATCTGTTTTGAATATACCATTTTGGTTTAATGAATTTGGTTTGATCAATGCTTATTCCATATTTTTTACTATTTTTTATAATATCCCCATATAATTCATTATATCTATCTTTTTCTTTTTCTGCTTTTATTTTTTCAATACTATTTGTTACTTCTTTGACAAGTGATTTATATTTATCGCTATTTGTTAATTCTTTTTTAGCATTTGATACATTTATATAAATATTTGAATACACTTCGTTTTTTATTTCATCTTCTATTAAATATGCATAGTAATCTATTTTTCCACTTCCAAGTGTTGTATTTGACTTTTCTGTTGAAAAATATAGTGGACTTATAATTGTGCCAACGATTTTATAATTTTTATTTTCAATATTTATGTTATCATTAATTTTTAAGTTATTATCATTTAATAATGATTTTTCTACTGCTATTTCATTGTTGTTATTGGGTAATTTTCCTTCTTCTAAATAAACTTTATTTATTTCATTATTTAGTGCAATTAATTTTAATACATATTTTTCGTTATTGGTATTTAAATAAACATCTTTTGTATATATTCCAATAGCTTTTTCCACATTATTTATTTTTGATATGTCTTTTAAATTTTCTTCTGTCATTCCTAGATTTGATGTAATTTCTATGTCGTAAACATTATTATTATCATAAAAATTATCTAATGTTTTTAGCATATCTGGACTACATGCTTGAATACCTGAATAAAATCCTACTCCTAATAGTGCCATAGATAATAAAGATAAAAATCTTTTATAATTAGCTTTTATTTTAATAAATATATGTTTTATTAGCATGCTTTTCATATTACCACTCAATATCCGCTATATTTTTTGGAGTTTTATTTATAATTATATCACTAACTGCGCCATTTTTAAATTTAATTATTTTGTCTGCCATTGGACTAATTGCTGAATTATGTGTAATAATGATAACAGTCATTTTTTCATTTCTACAGGTATCTTGTAGTAATTTTAATATTTGTTTTCCTGTTTTATAATCTAATGCTCCAGTTGGTTCATCACATAAAAGCAGCTTTGGATTTTTACATATTGCTCTTGCTATGGCTACTCTTTGTTGTTCTCCGCCTGAAAGTTGTGAAGGAAAATTATTTTTTCTCATTTTTAATCCTACTTTATTTAGTATTAAATTTGGGTCTAATGAGTCTTTACATAATTGAGTGGCAAGTTCAACATTTTCAAGTACATTCATATTTTGTATTAAATTATAAAATTGAAAAACAAATCCAATATCATTTCTTCTATATTTTATAAGATCTTTTTCTTTAAGTTTATCAATTCTAACTCCATCAACAATAACCTTTCCATTTGTTAGTGTGTCCATCCCTCCTAAAATGTTTAGACAAGTAGTTTTTCCTGCTCCTGAAGGTCCTAATATACATACTAGTTCGCCTTTTTCTATTTCAAATGTTGTGTCTTTTAAGGCTTTGATTTCTACTTCTCCCATTTTATAAATTTTATCTACATTTTTAAATTCTATGTAGGCCATATTATCATCTCCTTATAATAAGATAATTATAGTAATAATTGATTTAATCTTCTAAGTAAATTATATAGGATATAATATTAAAAATCAATGGTTATATAATAATTTTAATAATTTGTGTTTAAATTAATTTAAATGTATAGTTGTAAATGATGTGAGACCAAAAATCTAAAAAGTCTGCATAAGACATCTTTTCTTTTAATTGAGTTTTAGTTCCATTATAGTAAAAGTCATTATATGCTTTGGCACCCTCCTTAAATGCTTCCGACTTTGTTGGATAACCAGACTTTGTTATCCATTTTCTAGTTCCCTCAACTGTTGCAATTTCAAAACGGTATTCATATACCTTTCCACGTTTTCTAACGCTTACCATAATTATCTCTCCTTCACTAATTCATTTAGTGAACGAAAAAATGCCAACATTTACGAATGCTGACATTTATATAACTTTGTCCACAATATATGTCCACGTAGATAATCCCTTAATTTATATAGGTTTTATCAATTCTTGTTCACAAATTTATATTTATGTGGACAAGATGTGGACATTTTGTCATCTGTGGACAATTTCTTTAATTCTTTATTTTTTACAAACCCTTATTTTATAAGGTATTGCGAATTATTTTCCACAACAGTTCTTATACTTCTTTCCACTTCCACAAGGACAAGGGTCATTTCTACCAACTTTAGTACTTTTCTTTTGTACCTTAGCATGATCTTTACTATCATTAGTAATTGCATTCTTTGCTACTTGTTTTCTTTCAATATTTTGTCTAATTTCAGATTTTAATAGATAAATACTAATATCCCTATTAATTTTAGCAATCATTTCATCAAATAATTGATATCCTTCCATTGTATATGCCTGAAGAGGACTAGTATTAGCATAACCTCTAAGACCAATACCATCTCTTAAATGACTCATCGTAGAAATATGTTCCATCCAGTAATTATCAATAACCCTAAGAGAAATAGCCTTTTCAAACTCATCTCTAACTTCTTCTGGAATATCTTCTAATTTTTCTTCATAATCTTTTAAAGCATTTTCATATATCATATCGATAACTTCACTAGGATGCTTACCATTAACCTCCGATAAGTTAATTCTATATTTTCTAAGTAAGTTTTCATTTACAGCCTCAAGTATTTCACTATAATCATTTTCTTTTAGTTTATTACTCTCCACTAAATGTGAATTAACAATATCACTAATATATTCCTTAAAACCATTAAGAACTGTTTCATGAATAGAATCATTATCTAATATTTCGTTTCTCTTACCATAGATAATTTCTCTTTGATTATTCATAACATCATCGTAGTTAAGAAGTTGTTTTCTTATATCAAAGTTATTACCCTCAACTTTTCTTTGAGCAGATTCAACAGTTTTAGAGAACATCTTATTTTGAATAGCCATATCACCAGTAAAACCTAGATTTTTAAGCATATCCTTATATCTATCAGAGCCAAATCTAACAAGAAGGTCATCTTCAAATGATACAAAGAATTGTGTAAAACCAGGATCTCCTTGTCTACCACTTCTACCTCTAAGCTGATTATCTATTCTTCTAGATTCATGTCTTTCACTACCAATGACACATAAACCACCAAGTTCTTTAACACCTTCACCAAGTTTAATATCGGTACCACGACCAGCCATATTGGTAGCAATAGTAACAGCACCTTTTTCACCAGCATGAGCAATAATTTCAGCCTCTCTAGCATGATTCTTAGCATTTAATACTTCATGAGGTATCTTCTTTTTAGTAAGCATTTTACTAAGTAGTTCAGAAGTTTCAATAGCAATAGTACCAACAAGTACTGGTTGACCAGTAGCATGCCTATTTTCTATTTCTTTAATAATAGCATTATATTTACCTTCTTTACCAGGATATAATAAGTCAGTAGCGTCTTCCCTAATAACTGGTTTATTCGTAGGAATTTGAATAACAAACATATTATAAATATTTCTAAACTCTTCTTCTTCAGTTTTAGCAGTACCTGTCATACCAGCAATTTTATTATACATTCTAAAGTAGTTTTGGAAAGTAATCGTAGCAAGAGTTTTAGTCTCTTGTTGAATCTTAACACCTTCCTTAGCTTCAATTGCCTGATGAAGTCCATCCGAGAAAGCTCTACCTTTCATAAGTCTACCAGTAAATTGGTCTACGATAACAACTTCACCATCTTGTACAACGTAGTCAACATCTAAACTCATAGCATAATTAGCCTTAAGAGCTTGATTAATATGATGTACTAAAGCTGTATTATTAATATCATATAAATTATCTAAATGAAAATGTTCTTCAGCCTTTCTACTACCTTCATCAGTTAAACTAACAGCCTTAGATTTTTCATCCATAATATAATCTTCATTTTCTTTTAAACTTTTAACATATCTATCAGCATCGATATATAGATTAGCGGACTGCATAACTCCGCCAGATATAATAAGAGGAGTTCTTGCTTCATCTATTAAGATAGAGTCAACTTCATCGACAATACAATAGTTAAGAGGTCTTTGCACTCTATTTTCTTTTTTTACAACCATGTTATCTCTTAAGTAATCAAAACCAAGTTCATTATTAGTACTATATAAAATATCACAGTTATAAGCTTCTTGTTTTTCTTTAAAAGAAAGTTCTCTTAAGTTAAGACCTACAGTAAGACCTAAGAACTTAAATATACTACCCATCCATTCAGAATCTCTAGTAGATAAGAATTCATTAACTGTAACGATATGAACCCCTTTTCCAGTTAAAGCATTTAAATAAGCAGGAAGTACACAAGTAAGTGTTTTACCTTCACCAGTTTTCATCTCTGCAATATTACCATAATGAATAGCAAGACCACCAAGTAATTGGCAGTAGAACGGTTTCATTCCAAGACATCTATAAGCTGCTTCTCTTGCAACAGCAAAAGCCTCAACTAAGATATCATCAAGAGTTTCTCCCTCCTCTAATCTTTTCTTAAATTTATCAGTATAACTAGCAAGTTTTTTATCAGATAATTTACTCATTTCTTCATCGAGAGCATCTATTTGATCTGCTAATTTACTAAATCTATATAATTCTTTATACTCATTATCAAATAATTTTTTAAGTGTTTTAAACATCAAATCATCTCCTAGATAATATTTTACTATATTTTAACTAAAAAAACTAGTAAATATTTAATATTTCCTTTATTTTATTATAGTTTAACCTCCGTGCCTGTAGTCACTTTGGTGTTTTTGAAGCCTAAGGTCTTCAAAAAAGAGTTTTAAAGCCATAAGTCTTTAAACTTTAAAGTTATTAACAGTATATGTTGATAAAATTAAAATATAAAATAAAACTATCAACAGTATTTGTGGATAGAATAATCTCTAATAATTGTTAAAGATAATAAAATAGGAATACTAAGAGTAGGAAATACCAATTACATATCATTAACTGACTTGGATAAATATCAAAACTCTAGTGAACCATCTTTTACGGGAAAAACTGGTTAATGAAGAAAATAATTTAATAACTAACTAATTAAGTATAAGCAAAAAAGTTTATACTTTTTATGATAAAATAGAAGCAATTATTATTTTAATTTATCTATTGAAGAAAAATGTAATATTGTAAAATAAAACTACCCACACAATTTGTAGATGTTTTAATAGACAAAAAAAATATTATATGATATTATAAAAGAAACAAAGGAGGGTTTATGATTAATATTAATAGTGAAATGTTGGTATCTTCATTATTTGTACTTGGTTTTGATAGTGTTGATAGTATGTTATTCACATATACTTTAGGGAAACTATCGTTAGACAATTATAAGTTAAACTTATTTGAGTTTAAAGATGATTTAACAACAAATACATTTAATAAATATGTTGACTACAATGGAATAACTTTTAAACTAAAAGAAGGCTATAGTTTGGATACTAATGTCTCTCCAATTGAGGGACGTAATTTTCCATTAAGATATGCACTTCAAACAAATAAAAAATTATTAGAATATTTGCAAAATGTTGATTTCAAAGAAATAGTTTCTAAAAAAATATCTACTGTTGGATATGATAGGCTAGAAAGATTCGATTACATTTTTAGTACCAAAGAAAAACAAATCATACTTGAAATGTCAGAAACACAATCAATAAAAAATACAAAAGTAAAAACTATATAAGAACTAAAAAAACTTATATAGTTTTATTTATTTATTATATAATTATTAACAATAACTGTGGATACACAACAAAAAAAGAAAAAGTATCAACAATTTCTGTTTGAATTAGTCAACAAAAAGTAGACACTATAAAAAGATTTATTAGAACCCTAGTTC